>PVMK01121325.1_pt1 | contig 14742 bp, 17 predicted proteins | sample 1853481 | NCBI WGS metagenome assembly PVMK01 (sample SAMN08533507, study PRJNA380276) | Marine sediment metagenome, whole genome shotgun sequencing project.
AGGACGCAGCGCCTGCCTGCTAACAGACAGGTCCGACGTGATCGGTTACCGCACCGCTGTCGCTGGTCACCTTGCCGTGATCGCCGGCCAGGCCCGAGACAAGGCCACTGTCGAATTCGCACTGAGGAGGCTTGAAACAGCTCCCTGGGCGGTGCCACCCGTGGGATTCTGGACGCCTCGTGCCCAGGCTTGGCAACACGCCCTCGCAGGAGATGTGCAAACGGCCACCAAGCTAGCCGCCAAAGCAGGTGAGGCCGCTCTCGACGACGGCATGCCACTGTGCGCTGCGTGGGCGATGTACGACACCGTTCTCTTCGGACAGCCCCCTCAAGATGTTGTAGAGCGCCTCCAAGAAATCGCTGCAGGCACCTCTGCTGTCACGATCAACGCCTACGCCGAACACGCTGCAGCTCTTATCGCCGGCGACCCTCAAGCCGCCGAGAACGTAGCAGCCGGATTCCAAGGTCGCAGCGAACTCCTATACGCCGTGACAGCCTACCTCCAAGCCGCCAGGCTGTACCGAGACCAGAACAAGAACCACGCCGCCGCCAGGGCTGTGACCAAAGCTCGACAACTCGACACCCAGCTACCCCCAGAAATCTTTGCAGGCACACCCCCAGGTCTTACCCAACGCGAAAACGAAATCGCCGCCCTCGCCGCCCAAGGATTCACCAGCCGACAGATCGCCGACAGGCTCTACCTCTCAGTCCGAACCGTCAACAACCACCTCGCCACCACCTACACCAAACTCGGAATCCACAGCCGAGACGAACTCGCCGGGATCGTCGGAGGCAACGTGGAGCCCCCTGGGAATAGTGGAGACTCTGGGCTGTCCCGGCTTTGGTAGAGTCAGCCCACTTGACTCAGAAGTGCGGCGATTCGCTCGACGGGCACCTGATGTTCGGCGAGTGCTTCCCCGAGGCATACCTGGGCGAGTCGCCACCGTAGAGAGGGACAATTGAGAACACATAAGCATTGGGTGGGGAGCCTGACCCAATAACCGGCTGACGCATCATTAGATGCTGTCCTGATAATGACCTGTCGACTCCCACCCACCAACATTCTCCGGGCGGTGTGACCTAATACGAGCCTGCCCACCTAACGGTGTGGCCCTACCCAGTCCTGTCCACCCAACCCACAAGCTCCTTGACAAAAGAACAACCATACGAGATTCAATATGCCCGCCCATATGTGCCGTTATGGGCGGCAACGTGATATGTGGCTGCGGTAGCTGACCACTATGTCCAAGGTGAGTAGATGTAGCTCAAGCCGATCAGGATCAACAGGATCGTGGCGGGCAGGAACACCATGAGAAGAACCACAGTCCTTGTCGAGAGATTCGTAACGCTGGACGGGTCGTTCATTGGTACCACAAGTGCTCGGCTGCGATCAACACTTTACCACCACGGCTGTGCGCACACAGGAAGCAGTGTCTTTGCCTCATCTAGGCGCATATGAGCGGTTACGCCGGGTGAGTGGTTAGTGGTTGTCGAGATGCGAACTGGGGCTGTGGGCGGCAGCCTCGCTAGGTCGTCGATGGCTGCTTGCGTGTCGCGAAAGTGGCGGGGACGAGTAGGAGTGCCCCGATGAAGAACATGACGGCGCCGACGAACGTGAAGGAGTTGGCGACCGTTGCGTTGTTGAGGTTCCCGGTTTCTGGAACGACGAAGGCTCCGACTGCCGAGATGCCGAAAGCGATGGAGCCGATCATGTTGACGGCTGCAATCTTCCAGGTAATCAGTCTCGGCTTCCAGCACCACAGCTTGTCGCAGACTTCGATGAGTGCGAGGCCGCTGGCGACGAGAAAACAGATGGAGCCGAACGCGTCAGGCGCCCAGACCAGTGCCTCTTCCTGCCGTGTAGATAGGTCACGTAGTGCGTTGAAGGTGCTGATGTTGAACCAGAGCGTGCCGATCAGCTGTATCGCGGTGGCCCACCAGCCGATGGATTGGGATTGGAGCCCAATCCATCGGGAGGTGCGACCGTGGCCGTCGACGTGGCTCCCCTGGTTGGTCGCTTCGTAGTACTGCAGGTAGGCGGCGGTCGTGAAAAGGATCGACCCCACAAAGAACACCCAACCTGCAGCGTCGCCGATGAGCGAGACGGTGGCTGGGAAGGAGCCTGCGGCGAAGCAAGCGGAGCCGACCATGAATAGGACGGCGATCCACCAGCCACGCTGTAGTGGCGCCCACCAGCGGTACCGCGGTCGGTCGGTCTGGGCAGCATGATCGATGAGGCCGATGCCCTTGCGATGGTGCCAGGCCGACCATTCCACCACGGTGCCGTCATCTCGTTGCAGCACCATCGAAGTTGTGAACGGGCCGACCTGACGTCGTTCGACTAGGGTCCACTTTGGAGGAATATCCACGCGGCGACCCTACTAGATGGGGAGACCGGACCGAGAAAGGCGCCACCCACATGGTTGTGAAAAAGATGTCGGCGAGCGAGATTGTGGACGAAGTGTTGGCCCCCGCTTACACGCACCGCATGGACGTAGGCTCGATGCCGAAGTACCGCATGCCCGAGCACGGTTCGCTCCCCGATGTAGCCGAGCGTCTAATCCACGATGAGCTCATGCTTGACGGAAATGCGCGCCTCAACATGGCGACCTTCGTCACGACATGGATGGAACCTCAGGCTGAGACGTTGATGGCCGAGGCATTCGACAAGAACATGATCGACAAAGACGAGTATCCGATGACAGCTGAGATCGAGACCCGCTGTGTCAACATCGTCGCCGACTTGTTCAATGCTGCCGTCGATGGCGACGCGATCGGCGTGTCGACAACGGGTTCCTCGGAGGCCGTGATGCTGGGAGGCCTGGCAATGAAGTGGCAGTGGCGGAAGCGACGCGAGGCCGCTGGTCGAGATGGCTCGAAGCCGAATCTCGTTCTTGGCTCCAACGTTCAGGTCGTCTGGGAGAAGTTTTGCCGCTATTGGGACGTCGAACCTCGCTACGTGCCGGTGGAACGTGGGCGTTACGTGATCACAGCGGACGAGGTGGTGGCGCGCATCGACGAGAACACGATCGGCGTAGTCGCCATATTGGGCACCACATACACCGGCGAGTTCGAGCCAATCAAAGAGATCCATGACGCTGTGGTCGCCAACAACGAGGGGAACTCTCTACAGGTACCGGTGCACATCGACGCCGCATCTGGAGGGTTTGTCGCTCCATTCCTACATCCCGATTTGGAGTGGGACTTCCGGCTGCCCAACGTGCGCTCCATCAACGTGTCCGGTCACAAGTATGGGCTTGTGTATCCCGGCATTGGATTTGTCGTGTGGCAAAGCGAAGACGACCTCCCCGAAGAGCTCATCTTCCATGTGAATTACCTAGGTGGTGACATGCCAACATTCACCTTGAACTTCTCGCGGCCTGGCAACCAGATCGTGGGCCAGTACTACAACTTTGTGCGTCTTGGCCGATCTGGCTACACCAAGGTGATGAAGGCGCTGCAGCAGACAGCGCTGTCGCTGTCGTCCCGCATCGCTGAGATCGGGCCGTTCTCGATCATCAGCGACGGGACCGCCATCCCTGTGCTGGCATTCGAGATCACAGCGAATGTGCCGTACACCGTCTACGACATCTCCGACCGGCTCCGCTACCACGGTTGGCAGGTCCCCGCCTACACCATGCCCGATAACGCAACAGACGTCGCCGTCTTACGGATGGTCGTGCGAGAAGGGTTCACGTTAGACTTGGCCGACTCGCTCATCAACGATCTGCGAACAGCGTGCGACGATCTCCAGGCGAACCCGCCGTCAAGATCAGCGGAGCGGGCTGGTTTCGCCCACTGACGGTAACGCCGCGTATAGAGGCTATTGGGTAGCGCATAACCGGCAATATGGGCGGCTAGATCAAGCGAGCATATGTGCCGCTATGGGCGGGTATTCGCGTGGTGACGGTGCCTTCGGGAATCAAGGGCGTTAGGCCAATGACGCATCGTGACTACGCCGCTATGGACGATCTCTTGCACGGGCCAACTCTCGAGGCTGTCATGATCACCTTCACGCCGTCTCCTTCCTCTTGTTTGTGATCATCAGGATGACGTCGACCTCCATCTCGCCTGCTCGATCGAGGTCGATCACTCGCAGTGAGCCATCGAGGTCGTTCACGATGTCGAAATCGACGCCGACCTCGAAGCGAGCCGAGCGCGTCGCACCGTCGTAGTCGTCTGTGACGCCGACCTCCAGGCTCACCTCTGTATCAGGATTGATACCTGCGAATCCGTTGCCGTCGTTCAGCGCCGTCTCCAGGGCGATGCTGATGAGGTCGGTCATGCTGAAGGAGATCATCTGGATGCGATCTCCGCTCGGCCCGTCTGTCGTGTTGAGAATGGTCATATTGTGATCCCCTCGCGTGGTGTAGCCATCAACCCTGACGGTACTCGACAGTCCCCGACCCAGCAGCAGAATCAGAGGCCGAGGTCGTGTCCAGCGTTGCCCTCGAAGATCGTCTCGTCCTGAATGTACTCCTCGAGCTTGTTTGTAGGGGACGCGAAATCATCTCCTGAAGGTGCTGAGGTGGGCGCGTAGCCTCGGGTTGGAAAAGGAACCAGGGACCGTCAGCGCCGCCCCCCGGCACTGGCGGTTTCTGCTCTGCATGGGAGCGCATATGTGCCGTTATGGGCGGCTGCGAGTCGCTACGAATGTGCAGATCTGGGGCGGACCCTGCTACCCGTGGCTGTGATCAACCGAAGAAGCCGAAGCCTCCGAATAACAGAGCGACAATGAGCAGGATGATGCCCCACATCAAGAACTTTCGGAAGATCAGAAAGATCGCTCCGATGATGAGTACGACCACAACGATCCACACGATGCTTTCTAGCATGCTCCTCCTCGGGGTTGGTGCGCAATGCTAGGAATGTGAGCCGTCCGCAGCCAAGCATCCGGCGTTCACTTCACACCAACTAGATCTCTCGTGGCTTGCTATGCCCAGTCATCTCCGCCCGCCCATATGTGCCGTTATGGGCGGGTAGAAGTCGAAGAGAGGCACGCCCCGCTCCGTGCCTCTCTCGATGTCGTCGGCTAGCTAGATGTAGGCGAGTTCGGTACCGATTGCTGTGTACAACGACATATTGTGCATCAGTTTCTCGCCGGTAACCCAGTATGCAACGTCAAAGTCGTTGACTGTGAATACGGCTGTGTCGATAACCGTCGCAACGTCTTCCATCTCGAGAATCTCGTGGGCCATCTCGAATGTCTCTGTCTTTACGATCATCATCCCGCCGCCAACAAGATGATGGAACACCTCTGGCTCGGAGGCCAGCTGCCGCCACTGACTGCCATCCACTGAACCCCACACCCCGAGGTAACAGCCAACGCTGTTACCTCCCTCCCGTTGGCACGCGTCACCGAACGCCATCAACCCCGGACCACCCTCGATGACTGCCCTCAAGCCACCACCTCCACCTGATCCCAGCTCACCGTCGGTGGCGGACACACGATGCCAACCCTCCATGATCGGCGTCCGAGCTGTAGCCGGAGTAGTAGTAGCCAGAGCAGGCATCATCGTCGTTACGGACTCGCTCGACGTTCCTGTGCAAGAAACAATCACAAGCATCCAACACATAACCAGCAACCTGCGCATTCGTGCGCACCTCCAAACGTTCCCGCACGACCACACGACCATATGTCCACCCCCCTGAGAATGCTATCTACTGGCACTGCACGTTCCCAGAGCCATTCGGCTCTATTCAGTCCCACACGATCCAACAACAGCACCCAATCTCGGGCGTACTGAACCGCCCATAACCGGCAATATGGGCGGATGAATCGGGCGTTCATATGTGCAGGTGTGGACGGTCTTGATTCGTGGCGGGTTGCGGTTCGGTTTCGTTGGTGCGATTGTCGATGCGATGGTGAGAACGAATGCCTATAACTGGCTCGATGCGCCGCACAATCGTGATGGATTCCTGCGTGTCGATGAGCTAGCCCGTGTTGTCCCGATCTCACGAGCTGACGGTTCCGCGATCGCGCTTCCGAGGAGCGATCGTGGACTGAACGATTTCGGTGTGGAGTACTTGGGCCGCCATCTCGATCTAGATGCATGGTTGGATGAAACGTTCACCGATGGCCTGCTTGTGATTCAGGGTGGCGAGATACGGGTCGAACAGTACGCAGGCAGGATGGTCGAGACTGATCTCCACCTCTTGATGTCGATCTCGAAGTCGGTTACCTCGCTCCTGTGTGGAGTTCTCGTTGAGCAGGGGCTGATCGAGGTCACTGATCTCGTTACGGATCACATCCGCGAACTCCGATCGACCGTGTGGGAGGGGTGCACTATTGAGCATCTACTCGATATGACGGCGGGTGTGAGTTGGAGCTACGACCGAGATGAGGCCGACATCATGGACGTGTCGACATATCGACTGAGTGACAGAAGCGACCTACCAGCCAGCACAGCATCCTGGATTCGAAGTATCGACGCGTTTGGTCAGCATGGTGAAGCCTTCCGATATGTCTCGTTGGTCAGCGACGTACTCGGCTGGGTGCTGGAACATGCGACCGGTCAGCGCCTCGAGGCCCTCGTTTCGGAGCACCTATGGGCACCGATCGGAGCCGAACACGACGCTTCGATCATTGTCGACACGGATGGATTCCGGATCGCCGAGGGTGGGATGTCTGCAACGCTGAGAGACATCGGGAGACTTGGTCTCGTGTGCCTAACGAACGGTTCTCTCGGTGGGCGGCAGATCGTGCCACCGAAATGGCTTGGCCGGCTCAGGATTCAGCGCCCCGATCTCACGCACGCCTACGCCTTGTCTATCGAGTACGAGCCCGCAACACCAAACGCGTTCTACCACGACAACTGGTGGATCACCGACGCAGAGAACGGACATTTCTCCGCGATTGGGATCCACGGCCAGCGTGTGACGATTCATCACCCCTCAGACACGGTGGTCGTGAAACTTTCGTCACAGCCATCGATGGAGGACCCTGAAATCGTCGCTCTGGACGCACTAGGAATCAACACCATCATCTCCTTGCTAACCACTCCTTGAGGCCAGATTCGCCGCCGACTCGACTCAACCGGCAAAAACACACCGCCAATCCACCCGCCCATATGTGCCGTTATGTGCGGGTGGTAGGGTGGCTTCGATCAACGATTGGAGACCATTGGCTGCCCCCGACACTGTCGTTCGATTGGATGAGAAGTTCGCTGCGATCGATGAGCAGTGGACACCGAAGATCATCGCTCAAATCAACGATCTACACCTCAAGGCCGTCAAGATCCAGGGCGAGTTCGTATGGCACGTCCACGACGAAACCGACGAGTTCTTCCTCGTTCGGTCTGGCTCGATGACTATTCAGATGAAAGGTCTACCGGACGCGAAGCTGGGACCCAATGATGCCTTCGTCGTTCCGATGGGAGTCGAGCACAGACCCGTAGCGAAGGACGAGTGTGAGGTTCTCCTACTTGAGCCGGCAGGCCTGATCAATACCGGCGATGCACCTTCGGGTGACCTAACTGCAGCTAACGACGACTGGATCTAGCCGAGCCGCCCATATGTGCCGTTATGGGCGGGTGACCGACGGCGTGGAATGCTGATCCTGTGGCCAGGGCTCAGAACTCGATGGGAAGGGAAATAAGGAAGATCGACGTTCCGATGAGGACGAGCACACCGAATGTGAGCACGATGAATCGATTCCGCCGGTAGTCCATCTTCCCGCTCACTGCGGCGAAGAACAACACGACGGCGAACAGCACCGCCGAGAAGACGTAGGCATCGGAGTTGCCGTTGGACTCGTAAGCATCCTCGACGTTGCCCTCAGCAACCAAGCGGAGCCGGGTAGCTTCTTGGCGGGCCGCCAGCTGATACTCGTCCATCTCATACGGAAGCTGCGAGAGCTCTTCGACATCGATGCTCCCAAATGGGTCATTGGCTAGCCAGACTGCGATCGCTGGCTTGAATTCCTCGCGCATATGACGGTAGAAGAACGACGAGGCCGCCCCGGGAACGGCATCGAGCGGATCGTCTGGGTGTATGAGTCCGGTATCGACATCTTCTTGGAGGGCCAACAGCCAGTCACCGAACATCGTGATGTCTGCAAGAGCCTGCTCATTGGCGATATTGTCGGCCCGAACCGACTCGGTTCGGGCGGCACTTGCCTCTGCCAGTTGGAAGGACTCGACGCCGCCCCACTTGCTGCCTTGAAACACCGACCAGGCGGTGAGGATGGCAGCGATCGACAGCACGACGGTCGCGACGAGTTCGACGCGATCGTTTCGAACGAAAGGCAGGAATCGAACCGTGTCGTCGGTCTCCGCCGACGCGGATGCACCTGTCGCTTTCACCTGATCACTCATTTGGACTTCCTGCGTTGGGCAGTACCGAGGAGGTACGGCATGCGGACCGCTCACTTAGCTAAACAGCATCTCAGGTTAGTCGGGGGAACCCGCACGGTGCTTCCAGACGTGGAGCGCGAGGCACGATCAATGTTGCACATCAGAGCAGGGGCTGCGTTGGCTTCTGGACCTGACGGAAGCGCCAGAAGGTTCGCTGCTGCATGTACGGCCAATAGGCATGATCGACGGCCCACCATCCATATCCGGCAATATGGGCGGCCTGGTACGACCTTCTGTGCCGCCCATATGTGCCGTTATGGGCGGGTCGTTTGGTCTGGATTGACCCGTCGGAGATGCGTCTACGAACCCGAACCCATCAGTTGGCCGTATGCGTCCGGTGAGGCGTAGTAGACGGTCTCTTTCGCGATCTTGCCATCCCGATACTCGTGGATCAGAGCAGTGGGGAGATGGAATGGGTTGCCGAAGGCGTTGGTGCCGACCCACTCCCACGTACTCGCAGCGAATGTCGCGTCATCTGCGACGAACCCGTCGATCAGTTCTGATTGGTCGGGGTCGGCGAACTTAATTACGTTCGCGTACATGCCTCTGATTGCGGTCTTCCCTTCGAGGTGGTCGCCGTAGGTCTCGTCGATGAAGACGGCATCGTCGGTGAATGTGTCCATGAACGCATCCAGGTCCTGTGCGAAGAACGCCTCGACGTACGCCTCCTCATTGGCCTTGACCGACGCACTCGAATCACTCGACGAGCAACCCAACATCACAAGCGAGAACACCACGACTACTGGAAGAAGAATCGATAGGCGGCGCATCAGAACATCTCTCTTGTGTCCCGCCCTCTCCACCGAGAAGCTGGATGCTTCTCACGTTCAGAGTACGCCCAGTAACCCAAGCCGAACAGGGGTAAGAACATCGCTTCTTGCCCGCCCATATCCGGCAATATGGGCGGTCTACAGGGAGCGCATATGTGCCGTTATGGGCGGGTAGATATCGTCGATTCGGAGGTTTGGGTCCACTGCAGTTGCTGGATTAAGTGCACTCCGTCGATTCCTCTGAGTTCGGCGGAAAATGGATGACCGAAGACGAAGTCGGTGGTGTTGACGATGCCTGCGGTGATGGACGAAACCAGGATCTGTCCCCCATCGGCTGCTGCTGCGACGCGTGCGGCTTTGTTGACGGTGAGACCGATGTAGTCGTTGTCGTTCTGGATGACGTCTCCTGTGTGAACTCCGACACGCAGGCCGAGGACGTTTTCATTGGACGCTGAGACCGTTCGTTGGATCTTCACTCCTGCTGACAATGCCTCTGTCCCTGACGTGAAGGCATACATTCCTCCATCTCCAAGGGTCTTGACTACTACGCCACCTTCGCGTTCGACGATCTCTTTGACGGTTCGAAAGTGCGTCTCGATGAGGTCCGATCAGGCCTTGTCGCCTAGCTCTTGGGAAAGCGATGTCGAACCGACTACGTCAGTGAAGACAATCGTTGCTGTTCCCAGTTCGTTTCTCGCTGCAGTCAGCGAGTCAGGGTCACTGTCGAACGAGGTGAGCAAGTCCGACAGCGTTCGTGTGAGGTCAACGTCGAAACTATCTTCGTTTGGTACGGGAAGTGAGAAGTGGAACTGGACGACCTTCCACACCGATTCCTCGAGAACGAGAACCATAGTGATACGAACATTGAACATCCGTCCCGACGCAATGGTGTACTCCAGTTCGACCGCTGCCCACCCCGTTTCACCGTTTTCGAGTGCCTCGATTCGTAGAATCGTGCTCTCGGTTTCTTCTAAGAACTCGATGGACTGTTCAGCCCATGGTTCGACGGCTTCCTTGTGACCTTGAAACCACTCGTGCTGGTCACTCCCAATGATCCGTACGTCATCAGACTGTGAATGCAGATTCCGCATTGTCTCTACGTCGCCTGCAACTCTTGCGGCAAGAAACCTGCGGACGACGGACTCGATTTCACTCGATCGGTTCATAGGCTTCCTCCACGGGTGCCACAACCTATCAGAGCCGTCCCCTCTTCGCCCACAATCGTGCCCGCCCATATCCGGCAATATGGGCGGTCTAGGTTCGGCTTCTCAGCCGCCCATATGTGCCGTTATGGGCGGGGGATGCGAGCAGTGGCGGTGCCGATGATCGAGTCCGCCGCTCCTGAAGGTGACTCTCCACGGTGCGTTACGGTAGGGGGTGACGAAACGTAGGCGTTCGAGGATCGGAGTGTGGCGTGGAGACTGATCGAGAGAGCGCTGAACGGTACGAGCGGAACGCAAGGAAGCCAACGAACGGGCAGAGCGTGAGCGTAAAGAAGAGCGTATGAGCGCTGACCTCAGACGCAAGGAAGCACGAGAGCGTCACGATCAAGAGAGGAGCAACGACTAGCTTCGGCTGAGCGATTCCTCACTCCAGAGGAAGCAGTTCTTGTTCGGCAAGGCCTCCGAGGATGATTCCTGATGAAGTCCCAACCGGTCATCGATGGTGAAAGGCAGCGTTGTGCTGAATGTGGCCACCCTCGCAGGGAACACAGTGATCAACACATGCACCGTGCCGAGGTGTGAGTGCCGTGAATACCAGTTGCCTGAGCAGCGTTGAGTTCGGGAATTGGCACGGTGACAACAGTCCTGACCGGCGATAGGTGCGGCTTGTCCACTTGGATGGTCACCCATATGTGCCGATATGGGCGGTTTTGGTGTGGGTCGATTCCCTTTCAGCGAGCGGCGCGCGGAGACAATGGACGGTCGTTTGTTGCCGGTTGGTCTCGGGATTTCGAGACGTTCGTGCGACGAGTATGTGAGGTAGCGGATATTGCGTTGACGAGCCGATACGGCATCGTATGGCCGCCCGGTGGACAAGGATGGGTTTGATGAAGGTTGGTCGTCGAATAGTCATGACGCTGGCGTTCTATCCGAGGGGTGGATCGGCGCAGGTGGTGCGTTACCTGGGCGAGGCGCTCGAAACGCGTGGGAACGCAGTGACAGTGTGTTGTGGATCACTTGGGCCGCAGGGATCTTCCTCGCATGCGGCGACGTTCTTTGGGGGCCTCAACGTCGAGACACTCGACTTCACCGAAGCAGCAACGTGGTTTGAACAGGGACTGGACCCGATGACTGCGCCAGTGCCTTTCCACCCATCGTTTGAGGACCGGCCGGGTGTGCCCGATCGTGTGTTCGCCTCCCTGGACAGCGACGCGTACGTCCGCCAGGTAGCTGTGTGGCGGTCGCTGCTTGAGCGCGTCGAGGTGCCAGATCTATACCACGTACATCACTTGACCCACGTCAACGATGCGGTTGCCGCTCTTGGCGACCGGCCCACCGTTGCACACCTACACGGCACGGAACTCAAGATGCTTGCCAAGATCCGTCTCAGCGGCGAGAAGCGGTGGAGACACGCGGCCGAGTGGGATCAGCGTCTGGTGAGGGCTGCCCGCCGGGCCGATCGTCTCATCGTGATCTCACCAACAGATCGCAAGCTGGCAATCGACCTGTTGGGTGTGGACCCTTCGCTCGTCGAAGTGGTGCCGAACGGAGTTGATGTTGAGAGGTTCGCGCCTCTGGGCCTAGCGAGGAGTGAACGGTTGGTTCAGTGGCGCCAGTGGTTGGTGGACGAGCCACAAGGGTGGGACGAGAGTGGCCAGCCCGGCACGATCCAGTATTCAGATATCGACTTAGACCGTTTCTTCCTGGACCCGACGACAGGCGAGCTGCACCCAGTGCTGCTGTTCGTAGGGCGCTTCCTCGGCTTCAAGCGGGTCCCGCTGCTCATCCGCAGCTACGCCACGGTGCGCGAGGCCCTGGGACGACACGCGCCACCGTTGGTCATCTGGGGTGGCTATCCGGGCGAGTGGGAGGGCGAACATCCTCACACGGTGGCGACTTCATTGGGTGTCGACGGGGTCTTCTTTGTCGGCTGGCGGGGACATGAAGATCTCGCCACGGGATTCAACTGTGCTGACGTGTTCGTGGCGCCCTCGGTCGACGAGCCGTTTGGCCAGGTCTACCTCGAGGCTATGGGCCTGTGGCCTGCCAGTAATCGCGACCGACTCTGGCGGCCCGACATCGTTCGTCAATATCGACCCGGCTCGGCCGAACGGGTGGCGTGTCACCCCGGACAACGAGACCCACCTCGCAGACGCCATGATCCAGGCGGCCTCCGAGACATCCACCCGACTTCAACGAGGGGACCAGGCTCGACAGCTGATCGAACGCGAATTCGACTGGCGCCACATTGCCGAACACATCGAACGGATCTACAGCGACGTGCTTGCGTAGCAACAAGGGTCGCTACAACCCACAGAAAGACCGCCCATATCGGGCAATATGGGCGGTCTAGGTACCGTCTATTACCCCCCGGTATGTGCCGTTGGTGTGCGACGACTTCGTGACAATTCCGAGTTAAGGACACATTAAGGCTCGACAGTTACGTTTGACATCGACCATCCAGCAGAAGGTGAAGACCCGTGGTAGACATTCCGGGGGTCTCCTTCTAGCTCTTGCGACAGTCTGCCCATATCCGGCACATATGGGCGGTTGAACCTCACGATCTGGCCGCCCATATGTGCCGTTATGAGCGGGTGCTGGTGTCCTTCATCATGGTGGTTTCGCCGCGCCAGTAGGTCCAATCGCCGTCCGATTTCTCATAGGTGGCTACAGCCGAGCCTGGAACACGAACGCCTTCGTAACTGCGGTAATTGGAGAACTCACACCGCCACGGCGCTTCTACAAACCCGCCTGGGATGTCGTAGGGCCTAGTGCTGTTTGCCCGGGTGACCTCTCCCTCATCGTCGAGCTCGAACGTCACCGCAAACTGCTGACCTTCAGCGCCTGATCGTACTTCGAATGTGGTGTCGCTAGTGTCGTTCCAGGTCAGGTCCGGCAGACCCAGCACGAACTGTGGCGCCCAAGGCAACTCGGCAAGGCTGCGCACAAACTGCATAGCGAACACTTCCGGGCCTTTCCGCCCGCCCATAGGGACGACTCCCCACAATTTTGCTCCACCCCATCCGCTGCTGCCGTCATGTCCGTCCTCGGCGACGGCCCACACACCAGGCATGATTCGGATATTTGCCGTCCATCGAAAAGCGAAGGGTTGTCTGTCGTAGACGGTCTTGGCAGTGAACCCCATCCATTTGCCACGGACGTCGATCTCGCCTTCCTGGGTGTTGAGGACTCGTTCAGGCACCGGGGCATGAACAGGAACGCAACGGTCGAGCCAACGTCGGACATTGGGAGGCAACGTGGAACGATCCACAGACATAGCCATCGGTCTCCTATCGGTTATCACTTCAACGTACTACGACGCCGACTCGAAGGTTTGGCTCCGCTACACACGATCAGCGCATCAGCTCTCGCCAAAACAGGACACCCACATACAAAAGGCCGCTGGTACCGGAGCCCACGCCGACGGTCTCCTTGCCACGAAGGGCAAATGAACTCGCCCATATCCGGCAGTATGGGCGAGCATATGTGCTGCCATGGGCGGGTCAATTCTTAGATCGACCCTCCATCACTACACCCACCCAGATAGCCACGCCGATACCCACGGCAAGCCAATCGGGAAGTGAGGTAGCTGAATACAGGGCGACGCCGACACCAACTCCGAGTGCTGTCGCAGCACCATACGTGACTTCTTTGCTACGTTTCTTCCCATCGACCGGGCTTTCGCTGTTGCTCTCGCTCTCCATGTGTTCCCCTAGGTTCTGCTGTTCGGAGCGGAGAACATAACGCCATCGACAGCACAACAGTCAGGAGCGCATATCCGGCAATATGGGCGGCTGACTGTCTGGTCGTGTGCGACAGATATGTGCCGAGAGAAGTATTGACTGGTTACAAGATTATCTGACGAACATACGAGTGAAACACCCGCCCATAACGGCACAAATGGGCGGGTCGTCTCTGTCGATGTGCGTGGTGGAGTGGCGGCTTGGTGTTGGGGGGACCTTGGACCGATCTTGTGCGTTGCTATACCGCCGATGATGACAGCAGCGGCGAGGACGACGGGGTACACCATCCACCACCAGCCCGCGGCGGCGATGCTGCCCACGACCACCATGACGGTGGCTCCTACACGCCAAGTGCTTCGCAGGGCCAGTCCTGCGATGAGAAGCGCCACTGGTGCGAGAGTGAACGCGATTGGTATTCCTACATAGCCCTTACCAAGGGCGATCACACCGAACACGACGCTGTTAGCGGCCAATACGACAACGGTGGCTTCCCACCACCGGCTAGTCCAGGTTTCTGCGGTCATGGCTGTCTCCATCCTTTCGGTGAACGCGGACCGTGCCAGATCGAACCCGACCAGACCCCACACCAGAACCGTGCCGAACCCGCCACCGTCACGCCGCATCCGATCTCGGAACAGCAGCGCCATCGGTTGGCCGTAACGGCGACGATGTTCCTCGGGGTAGGCAACAAGGAGCGCTTGATACACCCGTTC
>PVMK01127058.1_pt1 | contig 14742 bp, 14 predicted proteins | sample 1853481 | NCBI WGS metagenome assembly PVMK01 (sample SAMN08533507, study PRJNA380276) | Marine sediment metagenome, whole genome shotgun sequencing project.
TACGACCATGTCGCCGGACACCATGTCGGTTGCTACGGCCCGGAAGGGAATCGGCAGATCGTCAAAATCGCGTTGCAGGCGGGCGTCGCTGACGAGATCGCGAATCAACCCCTCGATCTCCTGCGTGTCCACGAAACCTTTGGCGCTCGCGAATTTGCCGTTCTTAATGCCGATCTCGGCGGAATTATTGTAGGACCGCTGCCCGAGCTTGCGCTCAATCGGGATCAGTTCGCGGTTGCCTTTACCGCCGACTGTTTCCGTCCAGTCGATTCCGGTGACCTCCTGTGACAGTTGCCCGGGCGGCATGCCGGCGGCATATATCCCGCCAACCAGGGCACCCATGCTGGTTCCCGCCACGCAATCTATGGGTACATGCAGTTCGTCGAGTACTTGCAGCACGCCGACATGGGCAATGCCCTTGGCCCCGCCACCGCCCAGTACCAGGCCGATGCGTGGGCGGTCTGTAGAAACGCGCGGTTCATCTGCCTGCGCAAGCGGCAACGCGAACAGCACGGTAATCAGTGCTGTGGAAATGGCAGCACAAGTTGGGCGCTTTATAGAGGGGCGGGTGTGCGGCATAAGTTTCTCTCGGCAGTCCTGACTATATGGTAACCGTTGCTGTCTGGAAAAATACAACCCACCTTATCCCCGGCTATCGAAAACCTTCTGCGGAAATGAAACAAGCTATAAAGCGGTGCCCAGCACCAAAGCTTCCGAACGATTTGATCAATGTGTTGCGACAACCGGTTGGGGCGGCAACCCATGGCCTGAAATTTTCTGCCGGCCCAGGTTACGCGGCTAAATAGCGGGTCGCGACCGGTCCACAATACCAAAGGCGCTCCCTTTGGGTTTAGCAAACATACTTCCGTTGCGGGATGCCGGGTATAGCTGCAAATCGAATATTTCCTGGCTCGACACTTCACCATGGACGGTCATCCGCCAGACCGAACAGACTCGCTGTTTCCCAATTGTGCGGCAGATTGCTAAGGTATGAGGATGCAACGCGCGCCAATATTAGCCCAAACCTTAAGTGCACTAGTTATCGCTGGCTGCACCCAGGTTGGTCCTGACTTCCAGAAGCCCGATGCGGATATCAATGCCGAATGGGAGCTGCTCGAAAGCCAGCAGATCAAGACCCAGGTCACAGAAAATATCGAGTGGTGGCATGCCTTCAACGATTCAACACTGAATAACCTTGTCGACAAGGCTTACGCCCAGAACCTGTCGCTCGAAGCCGCGGGCCTGCGGGTGCTTGAAGCACGCGCACAACTCGGGATTGCAGTTGGCAGCATCTATCCGCAACAGCAAACAGCTACTGGCAGCGCCACCTACACAGACCGCAGTAAAAATGCTCCAAATACCGCGGGAGGTGACCTGAGTTACTGGCAATATAACCTTGGCCTGAATATAGGCTGGGAACTGGATTTCTGGGGGGCGTTTCCAGCGTGGCATACAGTCGGCTGATGCAGCCTTTCTGGCATCAATAGCAAATTATGATGCCGCACTTATATTGCTGGTCTCACAAGTTGTCGACACTTATATAGTGATTCGCTCTACCGAAGAACAACTGGAAATTGCGCGGCAGAATGTCAATCTGCAACGCCGCAGTTATGAAATTACCGATACTTTATTTCGCAATGGTGAACAATCCGAACTGGATAAACAGCAGGCACTGACACTGCTGCTAAGTACAGAGGCCACTATCCCAGCCCTGCAGCTAACGCTTGAACAAACCCGTAATGCGCTCAGCACATTACTAGGGCAACCGCCCGGTGGTATTGAAGAACTGATCGGCGTCAACGGAGATATCCCCGACCCCCCCAATGAAGTGGGTGTAGGCATTCCGGCAGACCTGTTACGCCGCCGCCCGGATGTGCGCCAGGCCGAATTGCAGGCAGCCGCGCAAAGTGCACGTATCGGTGTCGCAACCGCAGATTTATATCCCAGCTTCGTACTGACAGGTTCACTTGGACTGGTATCGGCTTCGGGTACCGATTCAACCCTGAACGGAGGGTCATTATTTGAGTCCGACAGCCTGCAGTTCACCGGCGGCCCTGCCTTCAACTGGCCCTTCTTTAACTACGGCCGGCTGAAAAATAATATTCGCGTCCAGGATGCCCGTTTTCAGCAGACACTGATCAACTATGAAAATACGGTTCTGAATGCCACGCGTGAGGTTGAAGATGCCATCACCGGCTATGTTCGCGGCCAGACTCAGCAGGAAATACTGGGGCGCGGTGTGGAAGCGGCAAGACGCTCTACGGAAATATCCATGCTGAGATACAAGGAAGGTTTTTCCGATTATCAACGCGTATTACAGGCTCAGCAGTCGCTGTTTGGTCAGCAACAACGTCACATCGATGCACGTAGCGACACGGTTCGCAGCCTGACCGCTTTGTATAAAGCACTCGGTGGAGGCTGGGAAATTCGTGGTGAACGCGGTTTCGTGGATGACGAAACAGTCGATGCGATGAACGAACGCACAGACTGGGGCAAACTGCTTGAAATTGAGGCAGTGGAGAACCCGAACAAGGTCGACAAGGTATTCCCACAGCCCGACTGGTAACAGGCATCACACTCTGAAAAATATATGAATAAAGATACCGACAACTCAGCAGATCAACAGGTACGTAGCGAAGACCCCGCTCCTTACGACACAGGGGAAACAGCCAGCGCACCTCCCGATCCGGTCCGCAAATGGATCATCGTCACAGTGGCAATCATTATTGCCCTGCTTGCCTGGTATCTGGTCGCTGATCGTTTTACCCCATTCAGCAGCCAGGCCCGTGTTGATGCATACGTGATCCCCATCGCACCGCAGGTAACCGGTAATGTGCGGTCCGTTAACGTAAGTAACAACCAACAAGTCCAGGAAGGCGATATCCTCATCCAGCTGGATGACTCAAAATACCAGCTGGCTGTCAACAAATTACGGGCAGACCTGGAAACCGCTGAACAGCAATTCGGCGCCTCTTCTGCGGGTGTTGAATCAGCCAGTGCCAGCGTAAAGGCAGCCGAAGCGGAGCAGGTTCGAGCGAAAAAAGACTTTGGCCGCCAGCGGCGTATACGTGAGGAAGATCCCGGTGCAATCTCACAACGCCGTCTTGATCTAGCTGAGTCAACGCTCGTCGCAGCCGAAAGTCGCGTATTAGCCGCCAGGGCCGAACTGGAACGCGCCCGCCAGACCAGGGGCCGTGACAGCGCCAATAATGCCGGCATACAGGCTGCACGAGCCGCACTGAACCAGGCAGAACTGGAACTGGAATGGACCCGGGTAAAAGCACCCGCGGGAGGCCTGATCACTGATCTGCAACTCGAAATCGGCAACCTGGCGCAACCGGGCCAACCACTGATGACTTTCGTTGGTATCAATGATGTATGGATTCAGGCCGATATGCGTGAGAACAACCTTGGCCACATACAGCCAGGCGACCCGGTTGATATAGCGCTTGACGTACAACCGGGCCGGATACTCAAGGGGCGCGTAAGAAGTATTGGCTTCGGCGTCAATTCGGGCACAGCAACGGCTCTTGGCAATCTGCCCACCATCGACAATGACAGAAACTGGCTGCGCGAAGCACAACGCTTCCCGGTCATTATCGAGATCGATAATGCCAGCGAGGAATCACTGGGACTGCGCGTCGGTGCACAGGCAACTGTCATGGTCTACACCGACAGCAGTTTTCTGCTGGTTCCTTTCGGTAAGGTCTACATGCGCCTGAGTAGCCTGTTCTCCTATTTCTATTGAGCAGCGAGTTAATTAATCGATGACTACCGCTGCATCAGCCCTTAGCCCTGCCCTTAATATTGCCAGCACCCGGACAATACGACTGGCGGTCGGCATCGCACTGGCGCTTGCGTTCTCTCAAGCAATTAACTGGCCGGGGTCATTTATTGCCCCTGTCATAGCGTCTGTCATTCTATGCTTGCCCCAGTCTGCACCCACAGCAAAATTTGCGCTTGGCTTTATTGTAGTGATCGCTGCCTCTTTTTTGCTGGGCTTACTGTTGCTGCCGATGTTGCACAATCAGCCAGCCGCGGGTGTGCTGGCCATATCACTGGGTGTATTCGGCTGTTTTTATTTCGGCGCTAAAGGAGGCTCTCCGGCACTGGTTACCTTCCTGCTGGTTGGCATGACCATCGTGCCTGCCATCGGTTCCGAATCGGTCGATGCTGCAATAGGGATAACATGGGGATTAATAGTCGGCGCTATCGTGGCCTTCCTGTTTATCTGGCTGGCATTCAGCATTATTCCAGACCCACCTGCCGGGCAACCGACCACACAATCCGCCCCCAAACCGGTCTCCACAGAAGCTGCTGCCTATAGCGCCCTGCGCTCGACTGCTATAGTTTTACCCGCTCTATACTGGCTATTTTTTACCAGTGAAACAGCAGCTTATGCTGTTATCTTAATTAAGATTGCAACTATGGCTCAACAGAGCAGTTTCGAAGATTCTCACTCGGCGGGACGCGATCTGCTGCAATCCACCCTGATAGGAGGAATAGCCGCCATTGCGATCTGGAATATCCTGCAGATCTGGCCGACGGTCATCATTTACAGTCTGCTGTTTCTGCTCTGCGGCCTGATTATGGGGCCAAAAATATTCGCCGGCGAGGGACTTACCCCAAAGGGTCCGGTCTGGTCCTATGGACTGCTGACCATGATGATTATTGTGGCGCCCGCCGTGATGGATACGGCGGGTGGTGACGGTGCAGGCAGCCGCTTTTCAGATCGTATTACAATGTTCGTTATTGCTACTTTCTATGCTGTAGCAGCTATATATATATTCGATCTGCTATGGCCATTAAATCGCAATAATAAGGAAAAGCTGCAGCACCCTCCGGAAGCAATCAGGAGCAACGAGGAGCAATAATGAAGGCAACTCTGATCGCCTATATTGTCACTGGCTTTTATATACTGGGCGTACTTTCGGCGGTCCATGCCATCATGACAACCCGCACCGCCCCGGGCGCAATTGCCTGGTCAGTTTCGCTGGTTTCCTTTCCCTTTATAGCTGTCCCTGCCTATGTAGTCTTCGGCCGCAGCCGATTTGATGGCGTTATAGACGCATACGAACAGCGGGCCGATGAGATTGATGAAACCATAGACAAGATTCGGATCGGGCTGGAACCATGGCGAGTCGAGGTAACTACCCAGCGCACCCTGTATGACGCTATTCGCAAGCTGGCGAACATGCATCTGACCCGCGGCAATAAAGCTGAATTACTGATTAATGGTGATGCGACTTTTGACAGCATTCTGGCAGGTGTGGCTGAAGCACAGGACTACGTGCTCTTCCAGTTCTACATGTTTCATGACGATGGCCTCGGCCGGCGGGTAAAAGCAGCCCTCATCGAAAGAGCCAGGGCAGGCGTCAGGGTCTATATGCTGTATGACGAGGTTGGCAGCCACGGGCTCCCGGCAAGTTATATTGATGAACTGCGTGCAGCGGGCGTGGAGGTCAGTTCATTTAAACCCACCCAGGGCCGCAATAATCGCTTTCAGCTCAACTTCCGCAACCACCGCAAAATGGTGGTTGTCGATGGCAAAACCTCCTGGGTAGGTGGCCATAATGTGGGTGATGAATACCTTGGACTGGATAAAGATTTCAGTCCCTGGCGCGACACACATGTCAAACTCACGGGTCCGGTAGCAATGCAACTGCAAGCCACCATACTGGGTGACTGGTACTGGGCCACCCGGGAAATTCCTGAATTGAACTGGACACCCGTGCCAGCAGAAGACAGCGACACGATGGCCATGATCGTGCCGTTCGCACCAAGTGAGCGGCTGGAAACAGCAGGACTCTACTTTGTGGCAGCCCTGCAGGCCGCCAAGGAACGAATCTGGATATCAGCACCCTACTTCGTCCCGGATGAGGCAGTCATGAAGGCATTAGAACTCGCAGCGCTGCGCGGTGTGGACGTGCGAATAATGACGACCGGCAAACCCGACAGCTGGCCGGTCTATCTGGCTGCATTTCACTACATCAGTCAACTCCGTGATCTGGGCATCAAGTTCTATGCCTACAAGCCTGGCTTCCTGCATTCAAAAGCATTTATTGTCGACAATGACTTCTCATCCATAGGCACAGCCAATTTTGACAACCGCTCGTTCCGCCTGAATTTTGAAGTGATGTCACTTGTTGTTGATGAAGATTTTGCCAAAGAAACGGCGGCCATGTTCGAGGCAGACTTCGCTCATTCAGTACCTATCGACCCGAAAAAACTCGACGAAAGACCTTTCTGGTTTCGCTTCAGCGTCAACCTGTCACGACTTGCATCACCGGTACTTTAAAACTCAGGAAATATGCCATGAATCAGTTGCCGACAAACCCGGACTTTGATGTCCTGCAGAAACGCATTATTGAACTGGCCATCCGCATGGGCGTGCTGCTTGTCCTGCTTCTATGGTGTTTTACCATTATTGAACCCTTCGTGATGATCGTGACCTGGGGCGTCATCGTCGCGATTGCTCTTCATCCGGTGTTTATAAAGTTGTCCGGCAGACTGGGGGGCCGCGACAAAATGTCAGCCACTTTATTGTCATTGCTGCTCGTAGCTATACTGGTCGTACCCACATTTTTACTCACCGAAAGCCTGGTCGCGGGCGCACAGGCACTGGCGGATGCAGGTGATGCCGGTACGCTCGCCCTGCCCCCGCCACCCGACAGCGTGGCGGACTGGCCCCTGATAGGCGAACAATTCTACGGGCTCTGGCAAAAAGCGGCAGAAGATCTGCCGGCTGTACTTGATGAGTTCACTCCACAGATCAAGTCACTGGGCACCTGGGCACTTGCAACTGCCACCGGCACTGGCCTGGGTATCTTGCAGTTCATCGTGTCATTTATTATCGCGGGTGTTTTGCTGGCCACGGCTCAAAAAGGTGAGCAGGCAGCGCAAGCCCTGGCAATACGGCTGGCCGGCGACCGCGGTCCGGAATTCGCCAGCCTGTCAGTCGGAACAATCCGCAACGTAGCAATTGGCATTCTGGGCGTATCATTTATACAAACAGCACTACTAAGCCTTGGTTTTCTGGTGATTGACCTGCCGGGCGCCGGTCTGCTGGCACTTTTTGTACTCATACTCTGCATTATTCAACTGGGTCCCGGGCTGGTCTCCATACCGGTCATCATTTATGTGTTCTCGACTTCGGATACCGTTCCGGCATCAATCTTTGCCATCTGGACCCTGGTTATGACGCTGATCGACAGTGTTTTAAAACCAATGGTATTTAGCCGTGGGGCATCCGTTCCAACCCTGATTATATTTCTGGGTGCGATCGGCGGCATGGTGGCGTACGGAATTATCGGACTGTTTGTTGGCGCCATTGTCTTATCACTGGGTTATAAACTTTATGAAGCATGGCTGGTGGAAACACCACCTGCTAATGAGCGCAACGAGACACCGGAAGCTGCCAGCTAATCCAGTTCAACATTTGCCCGACTCACAGATCATGAGATTGCTGATCATCCCTCACAACTCATTTTTGTGAATGATGTGGACGCACATCACATGCTAAGCTGCATATCAGCTTAAATTACTCTGGTCGGTGCATATAACAACAAGATGCTTATCAAACTAAGCAAAGGGCTGGACATCCCCATGATGGGCGCACCCGAACCCGTTATTGAACCGGGTAATCCCGTCCGAACAGTCGCATTACTGGGCCATGACTACAATGGACTAAAACCCAAAATGCTGGTCGAAGCAGGTGATCAGGTTACCCTGGGCCAGCCTTTATTTGTCGACAAACACGACCCTGCTGTGCATTTCACTGCACCAGGAAGTGGCACCGTTAGTGCCATCAATCGGGGTGCGCGGCGCGCACTGCAATCTGTTGTAATTGAACTGGACGAGTTGGCGGATAGCCCCCCACCCTATGCACAACTTGCCAAGGCTAATCCGGATTCTTTAGCTGCAGATGATATTCGTGCTGCACTTTTCACTTCTGGATTGTGGACTGCATTCCGCACGCGTCCTTTTAACAAGGTGCCGCAGTCAGACAGCACACCACAGGCAATATTCGTAACCGCAATCGATACCCAACCACTGGCGGCCAATCCTGAGCAGGTTGTAGCCAGATATCAGGACACTTTTCTTAGCGGCCTGCATTTAATCTCCCGGCTAAGCCACGGACATGTACATGTGTGCACCGGACCGGAATGGAGCCTGCCGGTCAGTGAGAACGAGCAGATCAAATACACACAGTTTAGCGGGCCACACCCTGCCGGCTTACCGGGCACCCACATTCATCACCTCAACCCGGTGGGCATCAATAATACGGTCTGGCACATTGGCTATCAGGATGTCATTGCCATTGGCAAACTCTTTACTACAGGGACTATATGGACCGAGCGCACGGTTGCACTGGGCGGCAGCAGCTTCACCAAACCCAGGATGGTCACCACCCGGCTTGGGGCGAATATTGATGACCTGGTTAACGGTGAGCTGACAACAGATTCGGCACCGCACCGACTGCTTTCGGGGTCTGTGTTGAACGGCAGAACAGCCACTGATACGGATGCATATCTCGGCCGCTATCACCTGCAAGTCAGTACCTTAGCCAATACCAGCAAGCGAAAGTTATTTGGGTGGCTGGGAATATTTGATGGCAATTACAGTTTCGCCAGCCGTATTGCACGTCGCCAGGGTCACACGACATCACACAATTTTTCCACGCAGCAATTCGGCCGCCCAACCGCTTTAGTACCGATCGATGCCTTCGATCGCGTCATACCCATGGACATACTCCCGGTTCCTTTATTGCGTGCATTATTAATACGGGATACAGATCAGGGTCAGGCACTCGGTTGCCTTGAACTGGATGCAGATGACCTGGCTCTGTGCTCCTTCGTCTGCCCGGGGAAAAATGACTACGGCGAAGCACTCCAGCTTAACCTCGAACAGATCGAGCGGGACGGTTAATCTTGTTGCGCAAAATCTTTGACAAGTGGCGCCCCAAAACCCGCGAGTACGGCGAGTACCCGATTCTGCGTGGTGCTTTCCAGCAGCTGGACCGTTTCTTATATTCATCGCCGAAAAAAACACTGACTGCTCCGCATATACGCGATGCGAACAATGTTCAGCGACTGATGAATAATTTCGTGCTGGCCACCATCCCCTGCTGGCTGATCGGCACCTGGAACCTCGGCGAGCAAACCAGCTTCGCCATGAACGCAATCGGCATGGATACGCTGGGAGGCTGGCGCGGCTCACTCGTTGCTGCGCTCGGGCCTCACCTATGACCCGACATCAATCGCGCCTGTATCTTTATCGGTCTGCTGTACTACTCCTATCCTGCTTGCACCGCATTGCTCACGGGTGCGTTCTGGGACGCCTTGTTTGCACAGAAACGGGGTCGCCCGGTAGATGAAGGCCTGCTATCTATCGCCTGGCTGTTTGCGCTGATCCTGCCCGCCACAGTACCGCTGTACCAGGTCGCTATCGGCATGACCTTCGCAATGGTGGTGGGCAAAGCCATTTTCGGCGGGACCGGCCGATACCTGGTATCGCCGCCCTTACTGGGCCTGGCATTTCTCGTATTTTCATATTCAACACTTATCTATGCGCCGGGTGCATGGATACCGGTACCGGGGTACGACGAACCCACCACCATCGAACTGGCCATAGAAGAAGGTGGCGTGGCAGCACTGCAAGCAGTTGGCTATGACTGGAAAATGCTGTTCGTTGGTAATCAGCCCGGACCGATAGGAATTACCTCGCCGCTCGGGTGCCTGCTGGGTGCAATCTTCCTGATCGTCACCGGCACCGCTTCATGGCGCATCATGCTGGGCTCTTTTATCGGCATGGTAGGTACAGTTTTGTTCATGAATTCCGTGGGTTCGCTTGATGAACCAATGTTTGCGGTACCGTGGACCTGGCACCTGGTGATCGGTGGCTGGGCATTTGGCACCGTATTTCTGGCAACCGACCCGGTCGCAGCGGCAACCACCCATCCCGGGCGCTGGGGCTTTGGCGTACTTGTCGGCATGCTTACCGTTATTGTGCGCATCACAAACCCCTCATATTACGAGGGAGTAATATTCGCCATACTGCTCGCCAGTATCTTCTCCCCGTTATTCGATTACCTGGTCGTCGAACGGAATATCAAACGCCGCAAGGCTCGCCTGCAATCGCCCCCAGGCGATAACAAAAGGGCACCCGATCAGTCCGACTCCCCCGACGACAGAACCGAACAGGCGGTGGACACAGCATGAATAACGACAGCCCACAAAAGGCTTTGCTGGTCGTTTTCCTGGTGGCACTGGTCTGCTCAATCCTTGTGAGTGTCGCCTCGGTTACGCTCAAACCGATCCAGCAACGCAATCAACTGATCGAGCGCAGCCGCAATGTGATTGCCCTGACCGGACTGACAGAAGCAGGCATTAGTCTCTCCAATGACGAAATACTGCAAGCCGTCGATCAGCTGGATATTCGGGTGCTCAATATTGATACCGGCACTTTCGCAGATGACATCAATCCAGCAGAGTTCGATGCCCGCGCAGCGCTTAACGACCCGGAACGCAGCATTGCGATCCCATCGAATGAGGATGTCGCCAACCTGAGCCGGCGTTCAAGTTACGAAGTTGTCTACCTCGTCTGGAATGGAGATGAATTCAGCCGGGTTATTCTGCCGATCGTGGGTCAGGGCATGTGGTCTACCATTCGCGGCTTCATTGCACTGGAAAGCGACCTGAACACGATCGGTGCTATCAGTTTTTATGAGCAGGCAGAAACTGCAGGTCTGGGTGATCAGATTCAGCGGCCGGACTGGCTGGCCCAGTGGCAAGGCCGCCGGCTATTCGACACCATGGGTAACTTCCGCTTCCGTACCGGGCCGGGCACCATTGACCCGGACTCACCTGCCGCAACCCACCAGGTTGACTCTATATCCGGCGCCACGGTAACCAGCGATGCAGTCACACAAATAATTGCCTACTGGTTCGGGCCCAACGGCTACAAGATATTTATCGATAATCTTGCAACACAACCACCTGTGAAGAATGCACCCACAGAAGGTACCGGAGGTGAAGCATCATGAGTGCACGTAACACACTTATTGATCCACTCTTTAACAAGAACCCGGTGCTGCTGCAGGTACTCGGTATCTGCTCAGCGCTGGCGATTACCAACTCGGTGCTTACCTCTCTCATTATGAGCCTGGCACTGACGACCGTGCTGGCATTCTCGAATGTGTGCATCAGCCTGATCCGCAATCATCTGCCTAACAGTGTGCGCATCATCGTGCAGATGACGATTATTGCAACCGGCGTGATTGTCGTCGATGAACTGCTACAGGCATTTGCACCCGACATCGCCCGCACCCTGTCCGTGTTTGTCGGCCTGATCGTGACCAACTGCATAGTCCTCGGCCGCGCCGAAGCCTTTGCCATACAGAACAATGTACGCATGAGCTTCCTTGATGGCATCGGTAATGGTCTGGGTTACAGCCTCGTGTTGCTTGCAGTTGGCAGCATCCGCGAACTGTTTGGTGCCGGTACCTGGCTGGGTATCCGGATATTGCCGCTCGCACAGGACGGTGGCTGGTACATCCCCAACTCGCTAATGCTACTGCCACCCAGTGCTTTTTTTATTATTGGCTTGTTGATATGGCTGTTGCGCAGCTGGAAATCAGAGCAGGTCGAGGAACGCGAGTTCAAGGAAATCAGACTCGATAAGGCGGGGCAGAATTTATGAGCAATCTGTTCGACATTTTCCTGCGCGCAGTGCTGATCGAAAACCTGGCACTGGCCTTTTTTCTGGGCATGTGCACCTTTCTCGCCGTTTCTAAGCAGGTCAAAACAACCATTGGTCTGGGCGCGGCCGTTATTGTTGTAGAAACTATCAGTGTCCCGCTCAACAACCTTATCTATACCTACCTGCTGAAGGATGGCGCACTGGCCTGGGCGGGTCTTGGCCATCTGGATTTCAGTTTTCTTGGCTTGATTGTCTATATCGGTGTCATTGCGGCAATGGTGCAGATACTGGAGATGGTGCTTAGCAAGTTTTTGCCATCGCTGTACCACGCGCTGGGTATTTTTCTGCCACTACTCACCGTTAACTGCGCGATTCTTGGCGCCTCATTGTTCATGGTGCAACGGGATTACAACTTTGTGGAAAGCACCGTCTACGGGTTCGGCGTTGGTGTCGGCTGGGCACTGGCTATTGTTGCACTGGCCGGACTGCGCGAGAAGATGCGCTACAGCGATATACCCGATGGCCTGCAGGGCCTTGGCATTACCTTTATCACTGCGGGACTGATGTCACTCGCTTTTTTAGGTATTTCAGGGATAGACCTTTAGGCACGCCCAAATGATAGAAATCAGTTTAGGAGTTGCGCTGTTTACGGCCATCATCGTCACACTGGCGATGCTGATTCTGTTCGCGCGTTCCAGACTGGTTGCCACCGGCGATATCACTATCAATGTTAATGGCGAGAAACAACTCTCTGTTCGTGCCGGTGGCAAATTATTGAACCTGCTGGGCGCACAGGAATTGTTTCTGCCATCTGCCTGCGGTGGTGGCGGCACCTGCGGTCAGTGCAAAGTGAAAATACTGGAGGGAGGTGGCGACCTCCTCCCCACCGAAAAATCCCATATCAGCAAGCGCGAAGCTGCCGATGGCAAGCGACTGGCCTGCCAGGTCTCCGTTACCCAGGATATGAGCATAGAGGTGCCTGAAGATGTATTCGGCGTCAGCAAATGGGAATGCAGCGTACGTTCCAATGACAACGTTGCCACTTTTATTAAGGAACTGATTGTTGAGCTGCCGGAAGGTGAGACGATCAACTTCAGGGCCGGTGGATACATCCAGATCGAATGCCCGCCTTATGAACTGGAATACAGCAGCATTGATATTCCGCAGCAGTACCGGGATGACTGGGAAAAGTTTGGTCTTTTCAGGCTGAAATCAATCGTTAAAGAACCCGGCCTGCGCGCCTATTCGATGGCCAGCTACCCTGAAGAAAATGACATCATCATGCTGAATGTTCGGGTGGCCACACCCCCACCCAATGCACCCAATGCACCACCAGGGGTCATGTCTTCGTATATCTTCGGCCTGAAGCCGGGCGACAAGGTCATGGTCTCCGGGCCCTATGGTGAGTTCTTTGCCAAAGATACCGATGCTGAAATGGTATTTGTTGGTGGCGGCGCCGGCATGGCGCCCATGCGCTCGCATATTCTTGACCAATTACTCAGGCTTAAAACGGATCGCAAGCTCAGCTTCTGGTATGGCGCACGCAGTCTGAACGAAGTATTTTATGCGGATGAGTTCGACAAACTGGCCGCTTAGCATGAAAACTTCTCCTGGAACCTCGCTTTATCCGAACCTCAGCCAGAAGACAACTGGGACGGCTATACCGGCTTTATTCATAATGTGCTTTTTGAACACTACATCAAGGACCACCCTGCTCCGGAAGACTGTGAGTACTATATGTGTGGTCCACCGGTCATGAACTCGGCTGTTATCGCCATGCTGGATTCACAGGGTGTCGAGCCAGAAAATATTATGCTCGATGACTTCGGAGGCTAATTGGCTATGGAAATTTTTATGATCAGTTTTTTCATTATTCTGCTTAGCTGCGCAGCACTGGCGATCGGACAGTTTTTTGGCCGCAAGCCCATCAATGGCAGCTGCAGGCCCAATGCCTCGGGACACTGTAAAAATACTGAAAACTGTAGCCTGCGCTGTGTAAAACATGAGCAGCGCACGCAGTCGGGAGCATGCTAATGGCACAAAAGAAATTACTGGTGAAAGACTACATGGCGCGACGGCTGACTACCTTGTCGCCCGACACCGAAATTATGCAGGCTGTGCATACACTGATCGAAAAAGACATCTCTGGTGCCCCGGTCGTGGACAACAACGACCAGCTGGTGGGGATACTGACCCAGAAAGACTGCATGAAGGTAGTCCTGAATGCAGCCTATCATTCTGAGATTGGCGGCATTGTTGCCGATTTTATGAGCACCAAAATCTCCTCACTGCCACCCGACATGAACCTTGTTGAGGCCGCACAGTGTTTTCTGGACCAGCATTATCATCGTTACCCCGTTATGGAAGACGGCGCGCTGATCGGCCAGATCAGTCGACGCGACATATTACGAGCACTCGAAGATGCCTGGCAGTGGAAGAATGATTGACAGCCGTATGGTTTCTGCAAGAATCAAACCCATAAAGTGAGCAAAAAATCAGCAAAGCCTATGTATAACCACCTGACTACCGCCAGCATTTTCCGGGTCACCCGCACAGTGACTACACTACTGATGCTGGCATTTGCCGTTTTGCTGGCAGCCTGCGGTGGTTCTGATGGCAAAGATGGTGAACCGGGCGCCCCGGCCGGCGTCGATATCGCCAATGCGGCAGAAATCAACGCGGTTATTTACAGTGCCCATGTTGGCAGCCCCGTTACAGTGAATTTCCGCCTTACGGATGGCAACAGCAATCCGATTAAGAATCTGCCTGCCAGTGCAATCAGTTTCAAACTGGCCAAGCTGGTACCTGGCACCGATGGCAACACCAGCGCGTGGCAAAGCTATATCAACGAAATTGAACAGCCCGGTGTTGGCCCCGGAACCGAGCCTGCTACCCAGGCCACTACAGAGAATGGCTCCGCCGGCACATTAGTAGACAATAATGATGGCACCTATACCTATACATTCTCATTCGACATCAACAATGTTACTGATCCGATTCCGGTTGACTATGTCCCCACCCTGACACACAGGGTCACCTTTG
>PVMK01122651.1_pt1 | contig 14739 bp, 16 predicted proteins | sample 1853481 | NCBI WGS metagenome assembly PVMK01 (sample SAMN08533507, study PRJNA380276) | Marine sediment metagenome, whole genome shotgun sequencing project.
GCCACGAACCCTTTCTTTAAAAAGGGTTCGTGGCCGATTCCTCTGCGGCAATCTCGTCCCAGTTCTTTAAGAAGGTATAGAGGACATCGTCCGGGGTTCTTTGAACGTTGACGCCGTGTATTTCTACGAGATCCTTCAGACCCTGGGCATTCATTTTAATAAACCAGGATTGCCACAGGATGAAGGTAGAAATACTCGCATACCGGAGAATAGCCTGCATATCATCTGGAAGCTTGTTCCATATGTCCTGATTAAAAATGACTTCCGCCACGGTCACATTTTCATGCATCCCGGGGAGGTAATAGTTTTTCCAAACATCTTGAAAACCCAGCTTCAGGTCTTCCCCCGGGCTCACCCACTCGGCAGCGTCGATAACACCCCGCTCGGCCGCCGGCAGGATCTCCCCACCAGGAATGTTCACGGTATTCACACCGGCCCTTGTAAAAATAATCCCGGCCAGACCGCCAACACGCATCTTTAGACCCTTCATGTCTGCAAAACTATTGATGGGATTTTTAAACCAGCCAAACGCCTGCGGTCCGGCAGGCATGACAGGATAGACCACCACATTCATTTTTAGTAATTTCTGGTAGAACTCGGTATACAATTTGAGTCCCCCGCCTTCATACATCCACCCGAGATAGTCGGTAAAGTCCATCCCAAAGGTTCCGCCCGGTCCACCGGTAAAGAGGGCAGCGGCCTTGTTCTTGCCAAACCAGTACGAGGCCCAGGAATGTCCACCGTCGATTACGCCTCTTGAGACGGCATCAAGGACCTCAAAGGCCGGGACGATTGCGCCCGCCGGCAGGGTCTTGATAATAAGCCTTCCACCGGTCATCTCTTTTACCTGTTTGGCATACATCAAAAAGTTGTCATACAGGCTTGATCCTACTGGCCAGCAGGCCTCCATTGTCAGCGTGACTTTCTTGGCCATCGCCTGTTGGGGTTGGACCAGCAACGATCCCATGGCCACTACCACAAAGCAAATCCCCACAAAAATCAAAAGCTTCCTTTTCATCTTTGACCCTCCTTTTTCTTTGGTTTTAACAAAATAAAAGCGGTGTTAAGGATGATTAGTTGACAAACCAACAGGCCCTTTTAAAGGGGGCTCCTTTTCCTAGCTGAGCTTGATTTTCTGGTCTTTATTCTGAAAATAAAAAAGCCTCCCAAAAATTGAAAAATCTTTCGGAGGCTTTATTGGACTGTTTCTAGGCACATTCTTCTCATGGTTCACTCCCAACCGCTGTTGTTGTTTTTTGGTGGACTGAAAGATGCGAAATGTGTGAATTCGGGTTATTCTATCGGAAGTTTGGATCTTGTCAAGAAAAAATTTGAAACAATAAAAAAAAAGATGGTATTCCTAAGATTAAAGATTATTCTTTACAATTATAAGACACAGGTATTATTTGTATAAAACCCCCAATATTATAGAAGGAGGAACGTTATGGCTGATAAAATTCAGTGGGAAACGGCTTTTGACAAGGCCATTGAAAGATCAAAAAAAGAGGGCAAACCTGTTTTTCTGGATTTTTTTAACCCGGGCTGAATAGGCTGTCAGCAGATGGATGCAGTTACGTATCCGGAAAAGACAGTCGTGGAGTTTATCAAAGAAAATGTAATACCCCTGCAGATCCAGTTCAATAAAGAGCCCTATACATCAGAATTCCGTGTCAAATGGACCCCGACCCTGGTCACTCTGGATAAGGAGGGAGAGGAGCATCACCGTACGGTTGGATTTTTTGATGCAAACCAGTTTATTCCTTCGCTTATGCTGGGCATTGCCAAAGTGGCCTTTGATGGGGATCAGTTCGAAACAGCATTGAACTACCTTGAAAACCTTTTGGCCGATTATTCAAAAAGCAATTCAGCGCCTGAGGCCATCTATCTCCGTGGTGTTTGCATGTACAAAAGTACAGAAGACCCCGGGCATCTAAAAAAGGCCTATGAAACGCTGTTGGCGTCCTATCCCGATAATGAGTGGACCAACCGCGCATATCCTTATAGGTTGTTATAAGGTAGTAGTACAAAATTCAGGCCCTTAGGCCTTCTACTCTACTATAGAGTGGGGTTTGGCTGTTTCTTGGAACCGCTCTCTCAAATGGGATTTACGTCTCATTTTGGCCAAACCCCACGGTGCCAGATCTCTCGTTATCTGTCGACGTCCGCGGTCAGTTCACACCAAGCAAATCCTTTACTCGGGCAATTTTTTCCTCCAGGTTGGCCTGACGGCCGATCATGATCCGTTGCGCCATGGGCGGCCCTGCCCCGTGCATTGATTCAATGAGGTACCCTACTGAACCGGCCCCGGCCACCAGATTTTCAATCAAACGCAAAACCTTGATCCGATCCACCACATCCCCGTCGGGCGAAGCAGCCAGATATTTTTTTATGTACGGCCCTGCCACCTCATCGGCAAGATCGGCGGCCGAAGGCATTGTTCCCAAAAGACCGCCTGCCACATCAGTGGCCAGACGTGCCAGTTCGTATGGAAAACGCGTAACGTTTAACTTGCACACGTTGGCCAAAAGCAGGTTCACTTGATAATTACCTGCCGGTGTCTGTTCCCCGGTAGCCGAACAGGCGATACCGCACGAATAGAGTGTTTCATTAAGATGGATCATCTCGACAATTTTATCCCTGATGTGACTCGCCCCACCCACGCCGTTCATACTCGCGATAAGCGCAGTGGCCCCGATAAGGGCATCTCCCACACCCACCTTGCAGCCGCCGTAACTCTGACGATGGTAGGAGGCAAAACGCTCCACAAGGATACCTGAGAAATCGATCTCCCCATCCATAAAAATGCGCTCTGCAGGCACAAAAACATCCTCAAAGACAGTCATCACCTCCTGTCCGCCATAAACAGGGTTTCCTACATCGAGACCGGACGTCTCCAATTTCCGTGTATCGCTTACCTGGCGGCCATAGATATAGCGTACGCCTTTGGTATTGGTCGGGATTGCACAGCATATGGCCCAGGTTTCCTCCCCCGGCCTCATGGCCATGGTGGGCATCACCAGGATCTCGTGAGAATTGAGCATGCCTGTCTGGTGCAGCTTTGCCCCGTTGATTACAACCCCGCCGTTTCTGTGTTCTTTGACACGCAAATAAAGATCCGGGTCGATCTGGTCCTTGGGCCGCTTCCCCCTGTCGCCCTTGGGATCGGTCATGGCGCCATCCACCACCAGATCTTCTGTTTGTACCCATTTCCAGTAATCTTTAAAACGCTGGTGATAAGCGGTATTGTGCTTTTGGTCGCATTCAAATGTGGTGCTAAAGATGGCGTTTGCAGCATCCAGCCCCACACATCGTTGAAAACAACAGGCGGTCTTTATCCCGCAGTAACGCTGCATCTTGACCTTGTTGACCAGGTCATCGGTGCTCCGGTGGAGGTGGGTAAACCGGTTTATTGTGTCATTGCACAAATCGGATTCCACACAAAAAAGCTCGCGGGTTTCAGGGTCATGGGCACCGTCAAAGGTGAGGGCAACTGCCTGCTGTGAGGGTTTGACTAACCCGTGCTCCGGCAAATGGTCGGTTTTCTCGCCCATTACATGGGCTTCAAGACCCAGGGATTTGATAGAGGCCAGGTAATCATCTCCTGTTTTTATGGTCACTGTTTTCTCCTTTCTTTTCTCGAAGGTCTTTCTAACACTCACCTTGATTTCAATGTTGGGTTCCCGACAACCATATCCGCTTTTTAATAAGAGAGCAAGGCTCCCATTGCCTCCATCCCGTCACGGCCAGGCTTCAATTTGAATTGTCAGATTTTTGATGACATTATTAGATTCCATATGGTTTTAACTGGAAAATCTTCTTATACTGGGTAGCCGCGATATGGTAGAATTTGTCTTGCGGAACATAGATATAGGGGACATCCTCTTTTCTTCGGAAAAGAAAATGTGAAAGTATCATTCTATTTGCGGCCCTGTGACCGATGATCATTATATTTTCAGAGTTGGCGCTCAGATAGATCGCCTTTTTGATTCCCCGGTCCACGCGCTCCTTCATTGAAACATACCCTTCCCCTTCCGGGTAAATGTAGGAATATTTATTTTTCTTTCTGGCCATATACACCTGGGGGATTTTTTCTCGAATCTCCTCATAACTCATACATTCACACACGCCGCTATCGATTTCGTTGAACTCGTCCAATGGAATGATATCACAATTTTCCTGCAATTCTTTGATGGGTGCGGCTGTTTGAATGGTCCTCTTTTTCTGGCTGGTAAAGATGTAAGGGATTTTCCTTTTTTGAAAGAATCGTGCCAATGTCTCAGCCTGAGTTTTTCCATTTTCAGTCAGAGAAGAGTTCCCGCCGATCCTGTTTTGAAGATTAAAGTAGGTTTCCCCATGTCTTATCAGAAAAAGATTTTTTATGGTATCGGTAACCAGAAAATCTCTTATCCGGTCGTAATAAGGTATTTCATCCGTGATTTCCTCTTTAGAAATCTTGTTGTATAAAGAATTCAGTTTGATAAAATTGCTTTCGTTCTTAAGAGAAGTGTAAATACCACAATAATAATTGATGCGTTCATGAAAACTCTGAATCGCAACCACCCTTGACAAGTGATTGAACTCCGGAAAGGCCACCTTCTTTTCTATACTTGCCTTTAAGATCTCCTCATCGTCATTTGTACATTCGATAAAGAGAAGCGGTTGATTTGGGATCAATTGAACAATTTTTTCCCTTCTCTTGAGGCTGACATTTGTGGCGTCTAAAATAGCGACCTGTCCGCCTCCATTTATAAAACTCTTTGCTCGATTGATATTTTTGACGGCAATCTGTTCTCTTACAGCCAAGCCATATGAGTTTTTCGGGTTATAAAACTCCGGGCTGGATGTATCTTCATTGACAAGTTTCCGCCTTAAATCCCCATTATTAAAAATTCGTGTTTTTATATGATCCCTTGCCAGGTTTTCTTTTAGCTTTCGGGCAATGGTAGATTTTCCCCTCGCGGGAAGGCCCACCATGACTATATAAAGGCTTTTGTTGTTCATAATCTTAATTTTAGACATTGATTTAAAAAGTGCAATCTAAAACGCTATATGCTAATAAGACCGATACAAAAGCTTTTCAGTTTTTTGAATCCCACGTGGTAACGATGGGAATTATCGCGCTTTTTAAGCATATTAAGGAAAAGGAGAGTAATTTATGGCTGAAAAACAGTGGGACAACCCACCTGAGATGGTGATCGACCCTCAAGGGACATACCGGGCGGTGATAGAAACCGACAGAGGAACCATTGAGATAGATTTTTATCCGGAACATGCTCCAAAGACAGTCAATAATTTTGTCTTTCTGGCAAAAGAGGGTTTTTATGATGACATATCGTTTCACAGGGTAATCAACGATTTCATGGTTCAAGGAGGTGACCCGACAGGTACGGGACGAGGAGGTGCAGGATACCGGTTTGACGATGAGGTGGATGGGAACCCGCTAAAACATGAAACCGGGTCTTTATCCATGGCAAACGCGGGGCCAAACACCAACGGGAGCCAGTTTTTTATAACACATTCACCCCAGCCCCACCTGAATGGCAAACACACGGTATTTGGCAAGGTAACAACGGGTCAGAAGGTTGTGAATGCAATCAAACAGGGTGATACGATGATCAAGGTGGAAATAATCGAAATCGGAGTTTAAGGGCTTCTTTCAAGTGTACCCCCGGTCTCGCGCTCCATGGGAAAAACTGGGGCCAAGACCGGGATTTTTTTGCAGGCCCCCTTGTACCCCTTGTGCCCATCATTTTGACACACCTTTTTCTCTTTTGTTTTTGGGACTGATATTCATGACAACAGGCCCTTGGCCACAATAACCCGCTGTATCTGATTGCTTCCATCAAATATCTGGATCATCTTGGCGTCCCGCATCATCCTTTCTACGGGATAATCCTTCATAACCCCGTAGCCTCCCAGAACTTGAACAGCATCGGTGGTTACCTCCATGGCCACGTCCGAGGCAAAACACTTGGTTGCAGACGTAAGACGGCCTCGCGAAAATGACATTGAAGACCCAGCGTCCATGGTCATCGTTGTACGGTAAAGGAGACTCCTTGCCGCCTCTATTTTGATACACATATCGGCCAGCATAAACCGAATGGCCTGGTGGTTAGCGATTGGGACACCAAACTGTACCTCTCTTTGGCATACGCCACTGCGTAGTCAAGGGCACCCTGGGCCAATCCAACCGCCATTGCACCCGGCCCATAGGCTCTGAAATCCGCCGCGGTTGTCATAAGCATATCCCAACCCTTTCCCCTCTGACCGACCAGGTTTTCTTTCGGCACCCTGGCATCCTCAAATATGAGTTCCGCCAGATCTATACCCCTTAGCCCCAGCTTGTTTTCGTGTTTTCCCACGAAAATCCCTCGGTCCTTTCTCCACGATCAAGGCGGACAGACCTCTATGTCTCTCACCTTCTCCGGTACGTACCATGAGGGCCACAAAATCGGCGATATCACCGTTTGACACAAAGATCTTGGTGCCGTTTACCACATAATGTTCTTTCTCCCTGACCGCCCGTGTTTGAATAGAACCGGATTCGGATCCAAAACCAGGCTCGGTCAGAGAAAAGGCGTTTATCTTGTCACCGGATGACATACGGCCAAAAAATTCGGCCTTTTGCGCCTCATTTCCCCAGTCTCTCAAAATTTGAATGACCGTCTGATTTACAAAGACGATCATGGCTGCTGAGGCATCCACCTTGGCCAGTTCCTCCACGACAGCGGCAATGGTGGTATAATCGGCGTCTATTCCGCCATACTCGGTCGGCAGACTCATTTTTAAAAGACCATTTCCAGCCAGGTGTCTGACAATTTCAGGGGATGAATACCCTGTTGCGTCTGCCGCTTCCGTCAGCGGGCCGATTTCATCTCTGCCCAATCTCTCAACCATCTCTTTGATCATTTTCTGTTCGTCGGTAAACTGAAACATAAACAACCTCCTCATTATAGTGTTACCTGCAGAAGTAGCTACTTCCCAGGACTTTTGCTTTTTGTCTTCTTAAATCCTTTTCAGGAATTTTGGAAATTCTCAATAAAGTCGGCACCGTAGGGCTCGGGCACAACCAAATCTGACTCAAATCCAGGGGCCAATTTTGCTAAGTTATTTCTGCGCGGGCTCTAAGGTTCAAAGATGTTGAAATCATCTCTCTGGAAAACTCTTCCCTTTTCTCCAATAAACTCATGAGTCATCATTGCATTAAGGATACCCTTGTCTCTTGGCAGTTTCGCCAAGAACCGAGATCCGTCATCCAGCCTCCCAATCCCGCCGCCTCCAACAGCCTGCCCCTGGCGGTCATGAAAAAGCATATAGGTTTCCAAATCCCCAGTTCCCGAGGCCTTTTCCACAATCAAAGGACCTTTGAGAGGGCCGGACATTTGATGACGGTCCGTGTCCGGGATCACTTTATAAGGATGTTTTCCTGGCATGCCTGAATAGATCCCGACCGAATGTTTGCTGATGAACCAACTCAAGGCCTGTACCATGCCAGTGGCAGCCGGGTCTTGTCTGAGGGTTTCCACCATCTTACAAATGGCGTGCAGAGAATAGCTGTTCCCCGGGCCGCCAAAATAAGCCATGCCACCGGTAATGGTAAGTGGACGGGGGTCATCTTTGGGAAGCTCTAACATATTGCGTGTAATTCGCGGCGCACAGGGAAAACAACTGTAGAAATCAAGATAATCTATTTCATTCAAGGAAAGGCCGGTTTGCCTCATGGCCGCATCCGCAGCTTCCCGGACAGAGGGAGACGAATGGAAATTTATGCGTTTAGTGACATGCCATATATCGGAGGCATCTCCCGATCCCAAGAGGTAGACCCATTTCTTTCTGGGAACACCAAGTTCCTTTGCGGTCTGTGTGTCTGTCAGAAAAAGGGCCGCTGCCTGATCCACCTCCATAATCGAGCACATGGATTTGGTGTACGGAAAAGAAACCATCCGGTTATCGGGGGTGATCTTAATGATCTCATCACTGGACTTAGTCTCCTGAAACCACGAATACGGGTTCTTTGATGCAATTGAAGAAAATGTGGAACAGAAATTGCCCAGTTCTTGTCTGTGTTCCGCCATGGACAGTCCTTCATGATGTCGCAGGGCGTTTTCAAAGAGCGGATAGAAGTGAATGGGAAGCTGAAGGCCGTATTTTTTCTCTAATGGTGTCACGGCGTCACGCAGGTCGCCGACCATATGGGGCATCTTGTCGGGAAAATCCCAATCCCAGCCTTCTCCGCCTCTTGCCTTTGCCGCCACCTTGCGTGAATAAAAGGCCTCTCCGCCACATATGAGGGCAAGTTTGGTCTGTCCCTTACAGATTTTTTCGGCCGTGCGATTCACAAACCACTGGGGGACAGAGGCCCCAACCCAGGTATATTCTTCATTTCGAGGGTGTGCATTGATTCGATGGGATAGTTCAGAGGGTAACCCTTCCGGAGAACGCGATAGGATGTTGGCCAAACACAAGGTGTCGATCCTTCTGGCAAGTCCCTCCACATCCACATCAATTTCGGCCTTTTGGATCGCCGCCTCGATGAGATCCAGGGGCTTTTTTATGTCCTCAACATCAATAGGGTGGTGAACATGCTGGCCCACGCCTATGATCACCGGCTGTTTTTCTTGCGCATATCTAGCCATTCATTCCTCTCTATGCCTCAGAAAGCTGATTATCCTTGAGTCTCTGAAGGTACTCTCTCAAATGGAATTTACCTCAAATTTTTACAGTGGTTGATATTTGGGAAAATGAGCATTATTAACGAGAACCTCGGGTCTTCAACGCCGTCTTTGTCCTTAACCTTGAACGTTGAACCCTGAACCTGGGTAGTGATGTTTGGACTAATATTATGGCCCCAAAAATGTGTCAAGAGGATTCTTCTCCCCAAAGGACACGTACAAAAACTGGTGGGCTCCCACTCTTATACCTTGGAACGTTCCCAATCAAGGCCTTCCACGGGGCATACCCGAATCAAGTAAAAACCCAAATTCTTATTGCCGGGGTCACACTTCTTTGATCGTGACAACAGGTTTTTTATGGACTATTCTCTTGATGAGTCTTTGTAAACCATGATAATATAAACGATACAGAGTGATGGCGGAAATAGAAACGGGGCATGTCTACACGTTACCAAAAAAATCTGCAGCACAGGAGGTGGAAAGTTCCAAATGATCGATTTTAGCCTTACCGAAGAACAAAAGCGTTTGGTTGATCTGGCCAGAGACTTCTCGGCAAAGGAGATTCGGCCGGTTGCCCTCGAATACGACCGGGACGGAACCTATCCCGAGGCCATTTTAAAAAAGGCGAATGAACTGGGTCTCATGTATACAAATATCCCTTCTGAATACGGGGGGTCGGGGATGGATTATGTGACCCACTATATCGTCACCGAGGCCCTAAACTACGATTGCTGTGCCATCGGGCAAATGATCGGTATCTCGCACCTCTCAACTGGCGCAATGCTTCTGGGCGGCACCGATGAAAAAAAGAATAAATTCCTGGGGCAGATGACCAAAAGCTACCGAAGCGGAAGTTTTTGCCTGACAGAACCGGAAGCCGGATCGGATGCCGGGGCAATGAGAACAAAGGTGGAAAAACGGGGCAACGAATATGTGATCAACGGCGCCAAGTGTTATATTACCAATGGCGGGTACGCAGATCTGTTGTGTCTGTTTGCAACGCTTGATACAAATCTGGGTATAAAGGGGATTTGTTGTTTTGCCGTTCCCAGGGATACACCAGGTATATCGGTTGGCAGGACCGAGGACAAGATGGGGCATCGGGCCCTTAACGTGACTGAAATCCTGTTTGAAGACGTGAAACTGACCACTGAAAATCTGATCGGGGAAGAGGGCCAAGGGTTCAAACTGGCCATGATGGCCCTTGACCGGGGACGGGTAAATGTTTCGGCGGTTTGTACGGCCATTTCCCAGAAGGCCCTTGACGAGGCCGTGGCATGGGCCCGGGAGAGAAAACAGTTTGGTCAGGCCATCGGCAATTTTCAAGGGATACACTTTATGCTTGCTGACATGAATGCCCTGATCATGGCATCGAGGGCCATGTATCTCCAGTGCGGTTGGATGCTGGATCAGAACATTCGTTGTTCAGTGGAGGCCGCCACAGCAAAATGCTTTGCCTCGGATGGGGCCATGAAAGTCACAACCGATGCCGTCCAGATTCTGGCTGGCTCAGGTTATATGAGGGGTACGGTGGTAGAAAAGCTCATGAGAGACGCAAAATTGCCCCAAATATTTGAGGGAACCAACCAGATAAATCGTATTGTGGCAGGGCGTGGTCTCCTAAACAATCGGAGCGTTCTTTTTTGAGAGGTTCTCTTTACGGCATTATGGAGGTTAAGGGCCTGCGTAAAGTCAATGTAACCCTGACGTTGCATAAATATTTGGCCCAAAACCGCTTTGCTCGCTCTATATCAGGCCATCAAGAAACGTTTGTCCATTTTCAAAACCTCACCGTATGTTTAATACGCTTTCGTCCTTAAAAATGGCCAAACATCCCTTGCTGACCCAATCTATAGCGTTTTGAACTCAAATTTTATGCAACGTTAGGGTAAAAGATTATCCAACATCATTTTCGACAAGGAAAAAAATCGATGAATCGTAAACAAACAGTTGTTTCCGTTGTTAAAGGGAAAGATCCTGAAATGATCACCCGTGAGGCCATTTCTTTGATTGGAGGATTGGGCCCGGTTTTGAAATCAGTGAACACACTCCTTATCAAACCCAATTTTGGGGTTGACCTGCCCTCCACCACCGGGGGAACAACAAACCCCCTGGTGGTTAAAACGCTGATAGAACTCGCTAAAGAAGCAGGGGTCAAAAAAGTGGTCGTGGGGGAAAGTTCTGTTGTAGGATATAACGCGGGGGAAATTTTTGACTTCCTGGGGGTGAGAGAGCCTTTTGAAAAGGCAGGGGCCGAACTGGTCAATATGGATGCCGATCAGGCGGTCCAAGTCCAGATCCCGAATGGAAAGGTTTTTGAAAAAATGAGAATCCATCGTACGGCCTGGGAAAGCGACTTTATCATCAGCGTCCCGGTAATGAAAACGCACTTTCAAACAGTGGTGAGCCTGGGTCTAAAAAACATGAAGGGAACACTCCCCGATTCCATGAAAAAACTTTCACATCGAATCGGCGTAAAAGAACGCAAGGAGGAATTCGAGCTGGAGCACTCAGTACTGGACCTGAACAGCGTTATAAAACCGCAACTGACCGTGATAGATGGGATTGTGGGCCAGGAAGGCTACAAACCGGGAAGCCCCGGCGTGAGTGGAAGCCCCATACAGATGGACTGTGTGGTGGCCGGATTTGACGCTGTGGCCACGGATGCAGCAGCCGCCTATCTTATGGGTTTTGAGCCGATGGAAGTGCCGCTCCTAAAAAGGGCCTTTGAGCGGGGTTTGGGTGAAGCCAGGTTATCCATGATCAAAATGATTGGCACACCGGCAAACCAGGTGCAAAAAAAATTCCGCCCAGCATCTCTGGATGGAATTCGCCTCACTTACAAGAACATCAGGTTATGTGTAGACAAAGGGTGCAGCGGATGCCGGGAAACCACTATCCTGGCGCTGGCCGGGATGGAACCAGACACAATCGCCGGGATAGGGGAGGCAGAGCTACTCATCGGTCAGCAAGCCGAGGCAATTTCATCCGAATGGAAAAAGATCCTGATTGGAAATTGCGCAAAAGATTTACCCTATGAAGGTTACAAGATTGAGGGGTGCCCCCCGCCCAGTTTTTACATCAAAAAATGCCTCAGCGGAGAAGAGGACACCATCAACTGGTAGGTAACATGGGTTCACATCACTTCGTTTATATCAGTGAACTCAAAGCGTTATAGCATATCGACTAAACCCTTTTTTCTTTGTGGCCAATGTTTGATGGTCACTATCTTGGTATCTGCTCAATATTTCGGGGAACCCGAGTTTATGCGGACATCTCTGGATAGCGACTGGCGATGGCGGAACATACAGACCTCTCTTTTAAGAGCCGCAAAACCCAGAGGATACTCGCATCACGGCGGTGAGGTTTACAATCCTGCCCGGAACAGCCCCTAAAGTGATTGCCCCTATTACGTTTGGCTGTCCCGCCTGTCCCGGGCAGAGTGGTTAAGGTCTTTGGGGCGTGGCAGATGCGCTGCAAGAACTTAAATTGCGCCTCTTAAAAGAGAGGTCTGTATGTTCCGCCACTATGAACGAAATCCGCTACTTATTGAGCTATTGCCTATCTTGTTTATGGTTTAGGATTAACGTGGTCAAAATGACTTTGTTCTATTTTATCATGTTTTCGTTTTTGTTCCTATTGTCCCTCCACAACCTATGAAACATTGTTTATAATGTCGTTCGCAAGTCATAAGGTCGAAGTCTTTTCGTAATTCATTTAAGTCAAGTACAGTGTCACAATTTAAACCTTTCCGAAAAGGTTCTGACGCAATTGACTCAGCCCGCTGTTTACACTGAAGCTCTACTCTTTTACACGTCGTTGTACATTTTTTTCCTTCTTCCGTATCTGGTGGAACGAATATTTTATAGGTAAAGCTTTGTGAGACATGGGAGGTATGTCTACAACCAAAGACAAGTACTAAACTTGCTGCAATAAAAAGGGTTGTTAATTTTTTCATGCTGTCGCCTTTTGTCGTTATAGGGTTGACTGTTACCCTCACCTTCCGGATCATTCCCTTCCGCAGGTCGGCCGCCTCTTCCATTTGAATACCCAGGATGTGGTACAGGGAACTTTCGTTTATCTGACCCGGAAGTTTCTGTGAAAGGTCCACTTCAGCGCCTTTCCCTATGACTTTTCAGAATAGTCGTACCAGCCCTTTCCGGTTTTCTCTCCATATTCCCCTTTTATGCAATGTTCAACAAGTCTGGGTGACGGTAGAAGTGATCGATCGCCCGTCTCTCTAAAGGCCTCCATACCCATGGTGTAAGACAGGTCCAGACCGGTCAGGTCGTTCAGCCGGAAAGGCCCCATTGGATGCCCTGCCCCAAAGACACAGGCCTTATCAATGTCTTCCACCGATGCAACCCCCATTTCCAAAATCCACATGGCCTCCCGGGAGATAGCCCTGAAGATCCGGTTAAGAAGAAAGCCTTCCACCTCTTTTTTTAGATGCACACCAATTTTTTCAAGTTTATCACACAAGGCCATGGAAATCTCTGCGGTTTCATCCGAGGTATGAGGCCCCTGGACCACTTCCACAAGCTTCATCACAAGGGCTGGGTTAAAGAAATGGAGATTTACAACTTTCTCAGGACGGGATGTTGCATCGGCAATACGGGAACTGACAATATACGAACTGTTGGTGGCAAGAATGGCATGAGATGGTGCCATCTTATCGAGATCCGCAAATATTTTTCTTTTTAAGTCAACGACCTCAAGCACCGCCTCTATGACATAGTCCGCATCTCTTACGGCTTCCTCCAGGCTCGACGTAAATGTGAGGTTTTCACGCGCCTTTTTTGCCTGCTCTTCCGTAAGCCTTTCTTTTGCAACGCGGCCCGGAAGATATTTATCCACAAAGGCCTCTGCCTTTTTTAAGATCTCATCGCTCACATCCATACAGGTGGTCTTGTATCCCTTTATGGCACACAACGTTGAGATTTGGTGTCCCATGTTCCCGGCGCCAAGAACAGCTACGTTTTTCACATCGTCAATATTCATTTTATCCTCCTTAAAAATTGTCGTTTAAATCAGAAAAATTCTTTCCCATAGCAATTACCCTATTTGGTGTTTGGATTCAAGTTTTATGGTTTTTCACTTGACATATAAAACTGATTCCCCCTATGTTTCGTAACTTCTCAATAAGTCCGGGAGAAATAATAGGGTTTCTGAAAACTTACTATGTTTCCTTTTCAAAACTAAAGTTTCTTGATCTGAGGAGAAAAATATGGTTACACCGGAGATGATGCGAAACAAGGCCATGGACTTGTTTGGGAATGATTTTTATTGAGCCCAGGCCGTCCTGGCCGTGGGTCTGGATATGATCGGTGAAGAGGAAAGGGATAGTACTCTGAGAGCAATGGCAGGCATGACTGGAGGGTGTTACCGGGGGGACTTTTGTGGCGCCATTGCCGGGGCAACCCAGACCGTCGGGTGCCTTTTTGGCAAGGCCAGCCTTGACGAAATGGAAGATGGCCGTTTGGCTGCCACGGTTCGAATGGTTTATGACCGTTTAAAGAATAAAGCGATCGAGAAGTATGGCGACACAACCTGTCAGACCATCTCCAACTGCAACTGGTATGACCCGGCGGATGTAAAGGCCAGAAGAACGGATGGACGACGGGATGAATGTACCCGTTTTGTTGGCGAGTGCGCCAGAGTCCTTGGTGAGGTCCTCCTGGAAGTGGTCGGTGAGGAGGAGTTAAAGATACTTCAAGATGATTAAGGGCCTGCGCTAGCTGTCCTTCATTTTTCGTAAGGGTTCGTATGGGAGTTTTTGATCGGCAGGTTTAAACATCTTGAGAAATTTCCCAAATGACAAGGCGTTTCCTTTCTCGTACCTAAAGCCGGCCAGGGTCAGTAAGGGGTTTCGAAGCTTTCCCAGCATCTCCTTCCATGCCCTTGAGTCAGCAGTAACCTTGATATCAAAATCCATCCGGGCGAGTTCCTCCTGGGTTCGCTGCCTGATCTCCGCCACCCCATGACGTACGTGAATGGAAAAGGCCTCCCCTGTATCAGAAAATGTCATACCGACGCGCTGATCCAGATCGGCAGAGGATTCAGGGTT
>PVMK01124558.1_pt1 | contig 14739 bp, 11 predicted proteins | sample 1853481 | NCBI WGS metagenome assembly PVMK01 (sample SAMN08533507, study PRJNA380276) | Marine sediment metagenome, whole genome shotgun sequencing project.
GTATTTGGTGTAGCATACATGATGATTAGTGGAATCGGATTTATGGGGATGAACATACAGATAGGAGAACCGTGGTCATACGCCCTCTATCTGAACTTTCTAAACTACGTACAGTTCGGCTTGGGGATCATTCTCTGCATTTCCGGATCGAGTTTAAAAAAACGTCGACGCCTGATACTCGCATAACCCAAACATCGCTCCACAATAAAAAACCCTGTCGGCGGTGGGAATCACATTACGACCTGTAACCTCCACCACAGGTTGATCTATATTTTATTCATTTTCAAGATACCAACAAATTAAAGTAATAAGGCTATAATAAGCTAAGTAGCTTATAGTGTCTTTTGACAGAAGGTTTTCAGTCTCAACATCCCCCGGATAGCGTGATGGACAAGCGTACGAAAGATCTGATCACTAAGGTGGCAGAAGGTTTTCAATCCCAAAATTCATCAACTAGCGTGATGGACGAGCGTACGAAAAATCTGATCGTCGAGTGTAAACGTCTGGAAGAATCGTGCCTCTATATGGCTATCACAATTTTTGAGTGGGTGAAATCATTGCGATCGTGGCGTGCTGCTTTTGTTATTTTCCCAATTATTTTTGGAAGCCTAGCAGCTTGGCTGCTATTCTCGAAACAGCACAACATGGAGTGGTTCGCGGGCGTATGCGCCCTGCTTGCGGGACTAGCTCCTGCGGTTTATAAAGGTCTCAATTTTGACATAAGCTTAGATGTGTTGTGGAAACACGCTCAACAGCTTAAAACTTTGCAAGATCGGTTCCGCCAGGCACGGAGTGTTACTGCGCTTGGTTGCTTTGATGAATTTCAATCGGAATTTACTGCACTCATGAACGACATGGATGCTGCTCGCGCAAGCAGCCCAACCCCACCTAACCGGTTTTGCAAAAAAGCGCAAATGAAAATCAGCGAGGGCCATTACAATTTTGGTGATGATCAAGCAGAAGAAATTGGGTAGCACTGATTGTTCTCTGATTTGTTATATTGAAAGCTACTTATCAGCAGCTTGGCATAACGTAACGACGCCCGCCGTGAAATGAAGAGTTTCGGGTATCTCCTTACACGCAACTGATTTTTCCATCTGTCTACTATCCGAAACGCGACCTGGTCTCAGCTGCACGAAAGTATTTAACCTCATTCAAGGATTTATTCTTTTCAATCTTGAGCTGACCGTAATACTCAAGCAGCACCTTCGGCCAATTACCCCGTGTTTTAAAGGTAGAGATACACTGGCAAATATAGTCAGCCTCTTCATTCCCAGAGTCAACTAAGCAATTGATAGCAAAGACTTCATCACCATCCTCAAAGAACGAGAGGTCGGCATTCAGGTCTCCTATTTCATCCCGGGTCCGCTCCCTCACTTTGAAGCGCTGAGCGCCCCGTATAAACTCAACTGAGTTTATATCTTTCTCGCTTGAACCACCGATGCCTGTTAGATTTAGTTTGTTCCAGTTATCAAAATCATCTTGGCTCGACCGCGTAGGGTAGTACTTTATTTCTTTCCAGAGTGCAATTAGCGCTTTATCTAGCTCATTCATGCGTGTGAATTGAGATAACTGTTCCTTAAGTTTCACGTATTTCGCGTCATCGATAAATCGTTGTTCAAGCTCTTGCTCATGCTGCTGCACTGCAGTGATGGCAGCCTCGTCAATGTGTGCCTTATCAGAAACCAACTGCTGTAAGAATTGATTTATCTCTGGTCGAGTTTGTGCTGATGACAGGGAAATGGATTCTGTCACGTCTGGCTGAGACTTTGCCCGACGTACGTACCAATAGACCACACAAAGTGCAATAACAAGTAGGGCAAGCAAGACAAATAATTCGGTATTCATGGCTTCTTTAAAACGCAACAGTTATTAGACAAACCCACTGGAGTACCATTGAAAGCAGAGAAATATGCGGATTCATAATAAGCATTATATATTTTGATAATAATGCCACTTCACCTATCAACAAATGCATAATATAACAGACAGAAGAGATTTTCTTCTAGTGATTTTATTGTTTTGAACCAACAACTAGGGTCAAAATTGGATTCAGATCATCGGCCAATTACTGCAGTGGCTTATATATAGTAAAGATTAGTTACTTCACAAAACGTAAATTTATTTTATGCAGGTTCAAGCTTGGCGCGTAAGAGTCGTGCTGCCCTTACCATCTTTTCAAGTGCTGCAACAGTCTCCGGCCAACCGCGCGTCTTCAAACCGCAATCGGGGTTAACCCAAAGTTGTTGTGAGTTGATGACTAGACAAGCTTTCTTCAGTAATTCCAACATTTCTTCAGAATCAGGGACTCGGGGAGAATGAATGTCATATACACCAGGACCAATCTCGTTGGAATACTTAAATTGACCAAATCCGTCCAGTAATTCCATGCGTGAACGTGAGGTTTCGATAGTGATTACATCTGCATCCATGCTAGCGATAGCTGGCAAAATATCGTTGAATTCTGAGTAACACATATGCGTGTGAATCTGCGTTTCATCCTTCACACCTGAGCTGGATACGCGAAAGGCTTCTGTCGCCCACCGTAAATATTCGCTCCAATCTGATTGTTTGAGTGGCAATCCTTCACGAAATGCTGGTTCGTCAATCTGAATGATACCAATGCCTGCCCTTTCTAGATCAGCAACCTCATCACGGATCACGAGTGCAAGTTGTAGCGCAGTTATTGAATGTGGTTGATCGTCACGCACAAATGACCACATCAACATGGTGATTGGGCCTGTCAACATACCCTTAACTGGCTTTTGGGTCAGGCTTTGGGCATAACGAATCCAATCTACTGTCATTGCTTCTGGACGATAAATGTCGCCGTAAAGTATTGGCGGTTTCACACAGCGAGAACCGTAGCTTTGTACCCACCCATTTTCAGTAAAAGCATAGCCCCAAAGTTGCTCGCCAAAATATTCCACCATATCGTTGCGCTCAGCTTCTCCGTGTACGAGTACGTCTAACCCAATTTCCTCCTGTTTTTTTATTACTAGCTGAATTTCTTTGCGCATTGCTTCTAGATATTCCAAATTTGCAAGCTTGCCTTTTTTAAAAGCGGAACGTGTCTGACGAATCTCAGCTGTTTGTGGAAATGAACCAATCGTAGTAGTAGGCAGCAATGGGAAGTTGAAAACGCTTGCGTTGAAGAACCTGCCGTTTTTCAAATGGCTTAGTACGATGACTGTAGTCCTGCGGCAGAGTTTGTAAGCGTTTCTGTACCACAGGATTATGTATTCGTAATGATTGGGCGCGCGCTTGCCTTGCTTTGGTGGATGCTGCTAACACTCCACTTATTGCACGTTTTCCTTGGTTCAGCCCACATCCGAGAATTGATATTTCCTTAAGCTTCTGCACTGAGAATGCCAGCCAGTTTTTGATATCAGCATCCATCCGGGTTTCCAGTTCGAGGTCCACTGGGCAGTGCAATAACGAACAACTGGGCGCAATCCAGATTCGTTCGCACAAGACTGACTGCGCCTTTGACAAAATTACAAGCACCTCCTCCAGATCAGTCCGCCATACATTTCGTCCATCAATAATACCCAGTGACAGCACCTTGTCCACGGGATAATCAGCAAGAAAAGTATCGAGTTGTTGTGGCGAGCGGCACAAATCAATATGCAAACCATTCACTGGTAGTTTTTTTAGAAGATCGGCATGGGCATCCACCCCTTCGAAATAAGTGGTAAGCAGCACTTTTGTTCCGGAACCATGTAAGGCGACATAAGCTTGATCAAGACCACATAGCCATGCGTCGTCTAAGTCTAACGCCAGCACTGGCTCGTCAATTTGTACCCATTCCACTCCAAGGGATGTGAGACGTGTCAGGATATCTCGATAAACAAATAGCAAATTCGGCAACAAATCTAGGCGATTAAAACCGGGCTCCGTCTCCTTGCCAAGATATAAGTATGTCAACGGACCGATCAGCACCACTTTCGGTACAATACCAAGCATTTTGGCTTCGGCCACCTCCTTAAAGAGTTGTGACGAAGCAATACAGAATTTGGTGCGTACATTGAATTCAGGAACGATGTAATGATAGTTGGTGTCAAACCACTTAGTCATCTCCATCGCTGGCTGATTATCCGTTCCACGCGCCATTGCAAAATATAAATCCAGTCCAACTTCGTCTTTACCCACATTGAAACGTGCAGGTACTGCTCCGAGTAGTGCGGTCATATTTAGCATTTGATCGTAGAATGCAAAATCACCGACAGGAATTAGATCTATACCAATATCTCGTTGTAACGCCCAATGTTGCTTGCGCAACTCTGCCGCTGTGGTTTGCAGCTGTTCGCCGCTAATGTTGCCATGCCAGTATGCTTCGAGCGCGTGCTTCAGCTCTCGTCGTGCGCCGATACGTGGAAAACCTAGATTATGTGTTAATGCCATGACTATCCCCAATTGCCATTTAGTTGCAGAAAAGAGTGATTGTGTGGCAGACTAATCAATGAATCAAATGAAAGTTTGTAATCGATTAATGAATTTAATTCATAATTATGCTTGAACTGCGTCATCTCCGCACATTGGTCGCACTACGCGAGACCGGCAGCGTATCGCGTGCTGCTAAACGCGTGCATCTTACTCAGTCTGCGTTATCCCACCAAATTAAGGGAATACAAGCCCATTATGGATTACCGATAATACAGCGTCAGGGTCAGTCCATCAAACTCACTGATGCAGGGAAACGATTGGCATTTCTTGCTGAAAAAGTATTGGAGGAAATTCAGGTAGCAGAACGAGATCTTGCAAAAATCTCGCAACAAACATCAGGGAGCCTTCGTATCGTGTTGGAGTGTCACACTTGTTTTGATTGGTTAATGCCAATTATGAATGTATTTCGCCAGCATTGGCCAGAGGTAGAATTAGATCTAGTTTCTGGATTCCATAGCGATCCTATCAAGCTACTAGAAGATGGTAGTACCGATGTGGTGATTGGATCAGAACATAAGCGGCGGCGCGATATTACTCATCATCCACTATTTCGTTTTGAGATTCTTGCGGTGCTAGCACCAGAACATGCGTTACATAGAAAACGGATATTACAGGCAGATAATTTCGCAGACGAAACACTCATAACCTATCCAGTTCCGGAAGATCGCATTGATCTTATCTTAAAAGTGTTGAAGCCTAATGGTATTCATCCGAAAAGACGTACAGCAGAGCTGACTGTTGCGATTTTGCAGCTGGTAGCTAGTCGCCGGGGTGTCGCAGCTCTTCCCAGCTGGGGGATAAAAAACTACATTGACCACGATTACGTAATTGCTCGTCGTATTGGTAATGGTGGTTTATGGAGTGACCTATACGCATCGACGCTCAGGGAAACAGCATCTCGCCCTTATGTACGAGACTTTTTGTCGACTATAAAGAAGACATGTTTCGCCACCCTGGAAGGGGATCGTCCCTCTAAAATAAGGTGTAAGTAGGTATCACGACTCGAAGATTGGCCATTAACCATGCCAGCCAACCACTACTCAATTATCTTGCTGCCTCTGAATTTAAATTTACCGTCCAGCCCCACAAGCACTGCACCATCACGATCATAGATGTCCTGCTTAAACACCACACGGCGCTCATTATCCACCGCTGCTGTCCAGTACAACAACATCACCGTTAACGGTTTGCTAAGATTGACACGGGTGGTCTTACGCGACTCCACCACTGCATCGATTTTCGCCCTGTCCCAGCCCGGCTTGTCTGCAAGCAGTAATTCCGCAAAGTGAAATGGGTTCTGGACACGGATGCAACCGGAACTAAAGGCACGTTCTGCCCGTTTGAATCCGGATTTGCTTGGCGTGTCATGCAAATACACCAAATGCTTGTTGGGAAATATGAACTTGACGCGTCCCAGTGCATTATTCGGCCCAGGTTGCTGGCGGATTAGGTAGGGAAAACCCTTGCCCGGATACTGTGACCAGTCAATCGTTGCAATATCAATCTGCTTGCCCTGCTGGTTAAGCACCACCATATTTTTATTCTGCAGGTATTGTGGATCACGTTTGACCTTCGGCAGAATGTCCTTTCTGAGGATCCCCGGCGGTATTGTCCAGGTCGGATTGAACTCGATATAGCGAATGCGGTCACGAAAGACCGGTGTTTTTCGGTAGGTCTTGCCAACCTGCACACGGGTTTTCCAGGCCTCCTGGCCATTGCGTATGTACAGAAGATTGAAACCGGCAATATCGGTCACCACAAAGTCCTGCGGCAGATCATGCAGTACCCAGCGCGCCCGATCAAGATTCACCCGAAGCTGGCCAATACGTGCCTTGATCGGCACGTTCATTGCCGCCAAGGTACCCTTGCCGACAATACCATCTGCCTCGAAGCCATGCCGTTGCTGGAATTGCTTTACACCGGCCTCAACAGCAGCATCATATAAAGATGATTCCATGCTGACTGCCGGCATATCTGTGGTGACAACCAGGCGCTGGCGGATAGTGGTAACTCTTGGGGTAGTCATACCCGGTTTTAGTGTCTTGCCAGCAGGCACCTGTGGCCAGCCCCCTTCGGCCTGTATCTTGCGGTAGTTGGCTAATACCTGTTTCAGGTCACGGTAAAAATCTGCCTTTGGACGGAAACCGGCCACCAGCCCGGTAACCTGCGCATTATCAATGGCAACAGACATCTTGAGTATGGGATCCAGTTTCAGCGTCCGGTCCATATTCCAGTTCCTATCCAGCGATTCTGGATCGACCTTGCCCATCAACAAATGATAACCTAGCCGAACCAGGCTATCAGTCAGCACGACATCCAGTTTGGCCTGCTTAGCCGGATCAGGTTTTGCCACCAGTGCCTTCTGTAACTGCTGGATGAGAGACAGGTGGTAATCCTCTGGAGTCAGGCCATCGTGGTAGCTGTCCTTGATTGCATCGACAAGTTGCCTAACAGAACCCGGATTCGTCCATATGGGCTGGTAACTATATTTTTTATACAGTTCCGGCAGGAGAATAACCGACGAAATTGGGCAATCCTTGTCCTTGGCGCAATTACCTGACTTGATACGCTCAACCCAGCTACGTATCTGTGATTTTTCCTCAGCAGCGGCCTGATTCACCTGTGAGAATGACAGACACAAAATTGTGATAATAAACAGATGGAGCTTCTTCATGGTCACCTCAATTGTAAATTACGTTGCAGGGGCAAGCTTGTCCCAGCACTATTGATGAATCGTATACCAATTGTCTTGATATTTTTTGCGTAGAGATAGCTTCAGCCGCAATCGGAAGAAAGATATTTACCGCTATTAGTTACCAAACCAAAACCATAAACTTGGCAAAAAGCTTGCCGATATACGTAATATACCTTACGGTATCGCTTGATGATCAAAACAACATTAATTTTTACCGAACACATATGAGTAAAATGCACTTGCTTTACGATACACTGTTTGGTATAGATACTAGAATCCGTTATTAATTAAAATAATACCATAAATATTTTTACCCCTTACCATTGATTGGATAACTCTGAATGCTATTACGAAAAACAATCGATCAAGATTATCAACCGCTATCAAAATTAGGAGTTGGTCGGCGGCATTTTTTCAAAGCGGGAATTGGTGTTTGCGCAATGCTAGCCCTGCCATCGGTCTGCGCCAGAACGACGAACAATGGAGAAAAACAATTAGCCTTTCTCAATTTACATACCGGCGAGAGAATTCGATCTACTTACTGGGTGGAAGGAAGTTACATCCCTGAAGAACTTCAAATAATTGAAAACCTACTACGTGACCACCGTACTGGTGAATTGCACACAATCGACACCCGTCTACTTGATATGTTACAACTTCTTCAGAAACAAATAGGTGCGCGTAAGGAATTCCATGTCATTTCTGCATATAGATCTCCTAAAACAAACGCAATGCTAGCTTCGCGTAGTAACAAAGTGGTAAAGAAAAGTTTGCACATGTATGGCAGGGCAATTGATATTCGGCTACCAGAATATTCACTATCCGAATTACGCAAAGCCGCATTGTCTCTAAAAATTGGAGGTGTTGGGTACTACCCGAAATCTAATTTTATTCATGTAGATACTGGACGGGTAAGATTTTGGTAGGCGAAGGGAGTCGAACCCAAGTTTACTAATTCCTTACCAGTTATGCTATTAGCCCAAGAATAGCAGGTCCCGCTTCCTTGAGATTTCCCCAATAATACCCCCAGTTTGATTGGCTGTTATCGGATTATTTTGTAAGCTAAATACGATCATTTGTTTTAGGAAATGTAACCTGTCACAAATGACTGCTTTTGGCACTAGGTGGATTTTTATGAATGACCGTTCTCGACTCAACGCAAAAAGCTCATATTCGCCCAATTACTTTTTATTTAAGCACAGAAAAGCCCCGATCTAATCGGGGCTTTTCTGTGCCACTCCTCCCCATTATACTTTTTCGTTTAATCTGAATCTTTATTATTTGATTGATACTTTTCTAAGGCGTGAAATCCCAAATGCGGCAAGAACAAGACCGATAAAGACAAGGGTAGCGCACATCACAAATGCGGCGACTCCAAGTAACTGGCTTACTACGATCTCTTTAACTTTAATATTCGGAAATCTCTAATTAGTTTTAGGTGTATTCAGAAAGCGCTTTAATCGGCGAGCTAGGTTCTTTTTTCGCACTTGATGTTCATTTATCGTTATTGCAGTTATCTTGCTAGCGGTTTTAAATAAAAAGTTCGGTTTCCCCGCGTTTTCGATTATATGTTTCCATATAGACTCAATATCAGGAGAAATGCCCTTATCAATACATTCTTGCAGGAACGCACGGTTTTTAGCAAATTGCGTTTGTTTTTTATTAGGATACAAATTTGCGTCTTGATTTTCACTGTGGGCAACAGTATCCGTGTCCAGCTTCTTTGCTAATGCTGCTAACTCTTCTGGTATGTCATAACCTCGATTAATCGCCCATGCCGCTAGCTCTGGGAGTTTCACCAAATCAAAGTTTGAGACTACCCCTTGAGCATGAGTATAAGGAACGCTAAAAAACTCTTTCAGGAAAAGGTCATTTTTAAGTAATGCTAGGCAAACACCAATCTCTAAAGTATGTAAGTCATAATGATCAATATCCAGATAACTGCGCTTGTTGGGTTCAACGTCAAAGCATAGAAAAGCAGCTTCCCATAACATTATTTTAGTTTTCTGCTTCCAAAGAATCCAATTTGGCTCTAGCCATTCGTCACGGTCTGGGTTACCTCTTGATACTAGTTTAATTGGTACTGGTATTTTTGAAATATCTATCTTTTCGTCTATCATGGCACTTCCTACTGTGACTACTGCCTGCATATCTCATCCGCAATTCATAAAATTAATCTTGTCACAGTCACGCACCGTCTTTTGCATATTAGCAATTTGAGAAGGCGCTATCTATTTAGTATTTAGCACTTTATTCTAACTAATTAATTAATTCTGTGATTAAAATCACACAATGAGATGCAAAATTAGATAATGAATAAAGTTAGTGGCTTCATCCGTAAACTGTTATGCGTATTGCAAGAATATATAGAAGGTGGGATCACTAAGTTAGGAAAAGGTGAGTTTGAGTAAAAGATTAACTGGCTCGAGATAGCAAGAATCACATTACTACCTGGAGCCCTTGCCATTAACGTTTTAGATATAATCAATTTCCCTAACACCAACAAATAAACCAACAGATTCATTGGATTCTATTGGACTGCCATAGATGCGACCATCTGTTCTGCTTCAAAACAGTCGTTAACGAATAACCGATTCAACCCAAATACAGGCTATTCTACATATTATTTACTATCCATATACCAACAAACGTACCAACAGATTTGTTACCCTTGAAGTATTTAGAAATGTGACTTATTGCCATTTTTTTCTAGTTATTTATCAGCAAATGTCCAGCCGACTCCCCATCACATAGCTATATTGGAAAGTGTAGTAGGATCTACCAAGACTGCGAAAAGTTCACTCTTCCCTATTGAGGGTGGTATCGTCCTAACTAATTACAAATTTCAACCCAAATCGATAAAAAATAACGGTAATCTGTCAGAGTGCAGGCACCTAATCAGCATCTTACTAGCATAAATAATCAATATTAGCCTTAGTGCTAATATTGCTAGCTTAAAAAGTGTTTTTTCATTTTTGTGAATAATTCTGGTTCATACAACTCCCTATTACTGGATGTTGCTCTCAACTATGCCATACAAAGCAAGCTCTCTTTAAAGAATATGATTTTGTACTCTACTCAACGCAAATTTAATAGTTGAAACCAGTCATGCTGGAACTACGCCATATTAGCAAGGCTTATGCAAACGGTAAGAGAGTGCTGACTGATTTGTCCTACGCCCTAGGTGCTAAGGAGTATGTATCGATAATGGGTGAATCCGGAGTTGGCAAATCAACACTGCTGAACCTGATTGCTGGTTTGGATACCCCTGACTCAGGCGAGATACTAATAGATGGCAGTTCCATGACGTCGCTAAATGACGATACAGCAACCCGGTTGCGACGCAAAAAATTTGGCTTTGTCTTTCAAGCGTTTCATATCCTACCGCATCTAACTTTGAGTCAGAACATAGCTCTGCCCTTATTGCTGAATGGAGTCTCCTGGAAACTAACTGAAAAACGCATTACGCAAATGCTAGAATCGGTCGGATTGCACGGCAGAGGACAGCATTTCCCGCGCCAACTATCGGCAGGAGAATTGCAACGGGTTGCTATTGCCCGGGCATTGGTACATCGCCCTAAATTTATTCTAGCCGATGAACCAACTGGCAATCTTGATCCAGACACTGCGCAAGAAATTCTCATGCTAATGAGAACGGAAATTAAAGCAAATGGTGCATCTGGCATCATCGTTACCCATTCACACGCAGCTGCGGCAACAGCAGATCAAGTGCTAGTGCTAACAAAAAATGGACTTAGCCCGCTTGATTCAGTACATTCGGCAGATTCGCCTCAAACGAGATGAAGAGCATCACGCTGTCACGCTGGTTGTTATTAAGCGAATGGAAGACTCATCTGACACAAGCTGCCGTCACCATCTCTGCAATCGCACTCGGGATAGCACTCGGTTTTGCAGTTCATTTGATCAACACAGCCGCCTTCAACGAATTTTCAGCCGTCGCAAAGAGTCTTTCCGGCGAGTCCGATCTACAAGTGCGTGGCACTCAAGCAAACTTTGCTGAGTTACTTTATCCTGCTTTAGCCCAGCGTAACGGTGTCGAACTTGCCAGCCCGGTATTGGAACTTAATGTAGTTGTCCCCGGAACCACCGGAAAACGAAAAAACGTCACCTTAAAAATTCTCGGGCTTGATATTTTTCGCGCGGCAAATATCGCGCCAGGTCTGATCGGTATGCCGGCTGAAGATAGGCAATTTGATACTCTGGCGGACGATGCTATTTTTCTATCCCCTGCTGCAATGGAATGGCTGAAGGTAAAGCGGGGGGATCCTATGAAACTACGTGTGGGAACACAAACCGTCATGCTACGTGTCGCGGGCGGTCTGGTACGAACCCGTGCTGGCCAACGTATTGGAGTAATGGATATCGGTGCGGCTCAGTGGCACTTCCAGCGTATCGGTAAATTATCCCGTATCGAATTGAAATTGATGCAAGGTATCAATCATGAAGTGTTTAAAACGAATCTGAAGCGAGATTTGGGCGAACAATACCTTGTCATTGAAATCGCAGATCAGGAAACGCGTGTGGCTAATATGTCACGTGCCTATCGCGTCAATCTGAATATGCTCGCCTTGGTAGCACTATTTACCGGCGTGTTCCTAGTATTCTCTACGCAGGCGCTGTCGGTCGTTCGGCGGCGTCACCAGTTTGCGTTGCTGCGGGTGCTCGGACTAACGCGAAGGCAATTACTGACCCAAATTTTATTGGAGGGAACACTCTTTGGTACCATTGGTTCGTTGCTTGGTCTTGCCCTAGGCTATGCGATGGCTTCGACAGCATTGAATGTTTGGGGGGGGGATCTGGGAGGGGGATTTTTCCCAGGAGTACAACCGAGTGTGCATTTTGAATCATTTACGACCACAATCTTTTTCTTTCTGGGGTTGAGCGTTACTTTGTTAGGCAGCGCCGCTCCCGCCTGGGAAGCAGCAAGTGCCCGTCCCGCGCCGGCACTCAAATCTGGAGGTGAAGAAGCAGCGCTTACGAAGTTAGCTACACCCTGGCCGGCACTTACTTGCTTAGCATTAGGGGGCTTGCTCACACAATTGCCACCGATTTTTGATTTGCCGATCTTTGGTTATCTCGCAGTAGCACTGTTACTGATCGGTGGCATTGCACTCATGCCTCGCTTTTCAGCATTTATATTCTCCGCTATATTTTTTGTGGTGACCCGACGTACGTCCAATGCCATATCGACACTGGCACTGACACGTTTGGCCAATACCCCCAACCAGGCTGCTGTCGCTTTGGGAGGTGTGCTGGCAAGTTTTAGTCTAGTTGTTGCTATGGCGATCATGGTAACCAGTTTTCGAATATCGCTTACTGATTGGCTACAGCATATCCTACCTGCCGATTTATATGTACGGACTGCTGCAAGCGGCGATACACGTGGCCTTACACCGGATGAAATAAAAGTGCTTTCGGCTACATCTGGTATCTCCCGTGCGGACTTTTTCCGCTCATCGCAATTAATGCTTGACCCAACGCGGCCTAGCATCGCTTTGATTGCCCGACCCATTAACATGACCGATCCCGGCAATACCTTGCCGATAACAGGTGAAGTAATCGCGCCCGCCTTGCTCCCGAAGGATGCGATCCCAATCTGGGTATCAGAAGCGATAGTTGATCTATATGGCTATACCCTTGGCAAGCAAGTAACGTTGCCAATAGGAGTATCTGCAACTAACTTTGTTGTCGCTGGTGTGTGGCGTGACTATGGGCGGCAATTCGGTGCAATACAGATGCAACTAACTGATTATCAAACATTGTCGGGCGATCAGAAAGTGAATGATGCCGCACTTTGGTTGCAAACTGATGTTGCACCCGCTCAGGTGATTGCATCATTAAAACGCTTACCATTTGGTAGTGCCTTGGAATTTTCGAAACCTGACCAGATCCGTGCATTAAGCCTGAATATTTTCGACCGCAGTTTTATGGTAACTTATTTGCTAGAAGCCGTCGCTATAGTTATAGGGCTGCTGGGTGTAGCAGCGAGTTTCTCGGCACAAACTTTGGCGCGCACTAAAGAATTTGGCATATTGCGACATATCGGCGTAACGCGCCGACAGATTCTCGGTATGCTGGCAGTCGAAGGCGGGCTACTGACTGGGCTTGGCATTGTGCTTGGATTTGTGCTTGGTTGGTGCATCAGCCTGATTCTTGTCTTTATCGTGAATCCCCAGTCGTTCCATTGGACCATGCAATTAAGTCTGCCGTGGAAAGGATTGATAGCAGTATCTCTGGTCTTACTGGTGTCGGCTGCTTTGACTGCGCTAGTATCGGGACGACATGCAGTCTTGGGCAATGCAATACGTTCGGTAAGGGAGGATTGGTAATGCAATTTTTTATACTCTGTCTCACCCGCATTGGTTGGCCTCAAGAAAATGAATGCCGGATCATGCTATTTGCAAGAATGATATTTTTTTCGTCGTATCTGGTTGCAACCAGCGCTTTCGCTGAGTCACCTCGTTTGCCCCCTCAGTTTTCTCCAGTTACCCCTGATGTAGTGCTTACCTTTCCCCATGACTTTGGTGCCCATCCAGATTTCCGTACCGAATGGTGGTACATAACGGGTTGGTTAGAGACTCCCGATAAAAAACCACTTGGCTTTCAGATAACTTTTTTTCGCGTCGCAACAATGGTCAATCAGGCAAACCCAAGCCGCTTTGCACCCAAACAACTTATTATTGCGCATGCAGCACTATCCGATCCAGCCGTGGGAAAGTTGTTGCATGACCAAAAGAGTGCACGTGAAGGCTTCGGTCTTGCTTATGCTAAAGAAGGCAATACCGATGTAAAGCTGGATGATTGGTATATGATTCGCAAAGAAAATGGTCACTACCAGACCGTAATAAAAGCGCACAACTTTACATTTCGCTTGTCACTTGTTCCCTCAAAACCACCAATGCTGCAAGGCAATAATGGCTTTTCACGCAAGGGCCCACGACCAGAGCAAGCTAGCTACTACTATAGCGAACCACATATACAAGTTACAGGAACAGTCATACATCATGGCAAGCCAATAACCGTCATTGGTACTGCCTGGCTTGACCACGAATGGTCTACAGCGTACCTTGATCCGAGCGCTGACGGATGGGATTGGGTCGGCGTAAATCTCGACGATGGCTCCACCTTGATGGCATTTCGAATTCGCGGTAAAAATGGTAATGAGGTGTGGGCGTATGCCGCTCTTCGAGACCCATCCGGCCATATTAAACAGTTTACGCCGGACCAAGTACGATTTGAACCGAAGCGCACTTGGCGCTCACCACGCACGAATGCAACTTACCCAGTATCGATGCAAATTCAAACTGGCTCGACCAAATGGCTACTCACACCTTTACAGGACGATCAGGAATTGGACTCTCGGCAATCGGTTGGTGCGGTATATTGGGAAGGTGCAGTCACAATCACCTGCGATGGTAAGCCCGCTGGACGCGGTTATTTAGAAATGACTGGTTATTTAAAACCACTCAGACTATAAATACAACTACCCCGAGACTTACAAAATCTTTTATTAATCAGAATATTGGATGTATATTTGCAAGTTCGTTTGTTTAAAAAATACTCCAAATAATATCTAC
>PVMK01127866.1_pt1 | contig 14739 bp, 13 predicted proteins | sample 1853481 | NCBI WGS metagenome assembly PVMK01 (sample SAMN08533507, study PRJNA380276) | Marine sediment metagenome, whole genome shotgun sequencing project.
TCATTTCATGAAAAATATCTTTTTTATAATTATTATCTCTCTTGTTCTTTTGCTTACCAATAGTGCACTGGCCGAAAATAATATAAAGGTGCTGATGCTTGAAACACCTTATGATCCTTTGCCATCTGAAAATGCCAGAAAAATCAACTCCACTTCAGGAAAGGTTTTTTTAAACGGACACTACTATTCGGGCACGTTGAATATACTAAAAGATGAAAAAAGGATGTATGTCGTAAAGATTCTGCCTTTTGATCAGTATATTGAGGGAGTTGTTGCTTCAGAATCGGGCAAGAACTGGGAGCTTGAGGCGCTAAAGGCCCAGGCCATAGTTTCAAGGACTTATGCATCTTTTTATAAATCATTAAATGCAGGTAAGAATTATCACCTCACATCAACCGTTAATGATCAGCTATACAAAGGGAACAATACTGATCCCCTGATTACTTTGGCAGTGAACACCACAGGAAATGAGATCCTGACTCACAATAATAATCCTATCAAGGCATTTTTTCACGCCACCTGTGAAGGCAAGACCGAGCTTCCCGAAGAAATATGGGAAGAAAGTTATCCGTACCTTAGGTCTGTGGACTGCCGGAGCAATAACGCTCCTTATGAGAGCTGGCAGAGAAAATTCACACTATCAGTCATCGAAAAAGCACTTGGAGTCGATGGACTTAAAAACATAACCATAGATTCCTACACATCAACCGGTAGAGTAAAAACTATCAGGTTAATTAATACATCCGACAGCGCTTCGGACATTACTGTCAAAGCTACTGAATTCAGATCAACTGTAGGTTATAAGGAAATTCCCAGCACCCTCTTTACCGTTACCAGGGAAGGTGATAATATTATTTTTCAGGGTAAGGGATATGGTCATGGAGTCGGTCTCAGCCAGTGGGGTGCTCTTGAAATGGCCAAACAGGGGCAGAGCTATCGTAATATCCTATCCCATTACTATCCGGGAACCCTCCTGGAAAACACTGCAGAAATGTTCAGCAGACACACTAATCGCTGATATCTTTACCTCTATGTTATGTAATATGATGCCGTGAAACTTTCAGACTTTGATTATTCAATCCCCGAAAACCTTATTGCTCAGCACCCACTGACGCAAAGGGACGTTTCAAGGCTTCTCGTTTTAAATAGAATGGAACATACAGTTGAGCACAGGATATTCAGTGATATTACTGAATATCTCCATCCGGGGGATGTTCTCGTTCTCAATGATACCAAGGTGATACCTGTCCGACTTTTCGGGAAGAAACCAACTGGCGGCAAGGCTGAAATAACACTCCTGCATGAACTGGGAAAAAACAATTGGGAAGCGCTTGTTAAAGGAATGAAGGAAGGAACGATCCTGCTGGAAGACAGGATAGCAGCAAAAGTAACACGCCGGAGTGAAACCATCTGTGAAGTTGAATTTATAATGGACTCGGAAACTTCAAGCAATCAGACTAATATAAGGGACCATCTGAAAGAGATCGGTAACATGCCTCTTCCTGTATATATAAAAAGGAAGGCTGCAAAATCAGATCTAAATAAATATCAGACTGTTTATGCAAAAAAAGAAGGGGCTGTTGCAGCACCTACTGCAGGCCTTCACTTTACAGACAAGCTCTTAAATAATATAAGGAATTGGGGTGTTGAAATAAAAACTATCACCCTGCATGTGGGATATGGCACATTCAGGCCTGTCAAAGTTACAAACATAGAGGACCATCAAATGGATGAGGAGTTACTGGAAATTCCGGAAGAAACCGCTATATCTGTTAATGCAGCTAAAGCTAAAGGCCGGAGAGTTATAGCTGTAGGAACAACAGTAACAAGAACTCTTGAGGCCTTTACAGACAACAAAACTGGCCGCTTAATTCCAGGTACAGGCAAAGCAGGCATTTTTATCTATCCAGGTTATAGCTTTAAAATAGTTGATATGCTACTAACAAACTTTCATATGCCCAGTTCCACTCCCATGATGCTTGCCTCTGCCTTTTCAGGACTGGAACTCCTTAAAAAATCATACAAAACAGCCATTTCTGAAAAATACAGGTTTTTTTCATTCGGCGATGCAATGTTAATAACTTAGCTCAACGATTGTTTAACCGTTGCTCAAAATTGCTCAATTCGCTATGTTATTGATCTATTGAGCCACTGTTGAACTATCTTTGATCTATTGTTGAGCTATTGTATTTTGTGTTTAATTTCTTGATAATTGGAATATAATAGTGAGTATATATGGAAAAGGAGCGTAATACGTATAAGTTAGAACTTGACCTGGGCGAAGAAAAAGACCTTTCATCAATATATGGCAGGATTGATTCAACACTGAAAGTGATGGAAGAAGCCCTGGGAATAGAAGCCACTATCAGAGGCAGCAAAGTGCTGCTGCAGGGAGACGAAGAGTCTGTAACCAAAGCCAGAAAATTTATAAAAGAGTTTTATGCTATAAACTCTAACGGATATGTTATCAGCCCGGAGGACATTAAATATGTCTTAAAGGCCATTGATAAAGATTCCCCTGCTAAGCCAGACTCTACCAGTTCAATTAAAATGCAGAACGGATCCTCTTCATTAAAGGATTATTTCCTGAGCAATATTCCTGTATCATCCAAAAAAAAATTTATTGTGCCACGGTCCGAGACTCAGAAACGGTACATTGATGCCATAAAGCAGCATGATATGGTAATCGGGATTGGCCCTGCAGGTACAGGCAAGACATATCTGGCCATGGCCATGGCAATTAATGCTCTGCTTAAGAAACAGGTAAGCAGAATAATTCTGGCAAGGCCCGCAGTTGAAGCAGGAGAAAAACTGGGCTTTCTGCCTGGCGATCTGCATGAAAAGATCAATCCCTACCTCAGGCCCCTATATGATGCCCTGTTTGACATGATGGAGGCTGAAAAGGCCAACCGCCTCATAGATAAGGGAATTATCGAGATCGCACCATTGGCATTTATGAGAGGGAGAACTCTTAATGACTCTTTTATTATTCTTGACGAGGCCCAAAACACGACTTCGGAACAGATGAAGATGTACCTCACAAGGCTTGGATTTAATTCAAAAACAGTAATAACCGGAGACATCACACAGGTTGATCTTCCTTCTGGAAAAATGTCCGGACTGGTCCAGGCAGAGAAACTGCTGAGGGGGATAAGCGGTCTCTGCTTTATTTACTTTTCAGACAGGGATGTGGTAAGACATAGGCTCGTTCAGAAGATCATAAAGGCTTATGAGAAATTTGAAAAAAGCCGTAGTATAAGCCATGAAAAAGAAAAAACAGACTGACAAAAATAAAAAGTTCTTCAAGATAACAGCAGACGACATTAAGAAGTACTCACTCCTGGGACTGTTCACTGTCCTTCTTAATATAACCATCGTCAGCAGCAATGAATCATCGATCGAAACAGTCACAGGCACATCCTTTATTATTGCCCTGCTGCTGGTAATCATGTACAAGGACTTTACCCGGTATAAGCCTGAGATAAGGAATGACTTTAAAATGCTCTTCCTGATCGGTATCCTGCTGTCGGGCAACCTGATCATCGGCCATACAATATATTATGTGCTTGAGGGTTTTACCAAATGGATCGGAAATTTTGATTCATCACTGATTATTTATGCAATTCCTCTTGCAACAGGCTCAATGATGGCAGCACTGTTAATAGATATTCATACCGCCATTGTTTTTACAGTAATAACCAGTCTGATTGCAGGATTATGGCACGGCACCCCGCTCTATTCTGTATTTGTGTTTTCCACAGGGCTTACAGCCGCCTTTGGTGTAATAAGGTGCAAAAAACGCTCAGCCATCTGGAGGGCCGGCTTCTCTGTCAGCCTCGTCGGGGTATTCACTGCTATAGCAATTACTCTTTTCAGGGGAACTTTAATATCCATAGAACCTTTGATGGCAATAAGTTCTGCATTTATAGGCGGCATTATTGTCGTCACTTTGGTATCTGCACTGCTTCCTCTCTTTGAAAGTATGTTTAAATTAACAACAGACATCAGCCTTCTTGAGCTGGTCGACCTTAACCACCCTCTAATGAAGGAACTGCTTGTTGAGGCTCCCGGTACATACCATCACAGTATTATCGTAGGCAACCTGGTAGAGGCCGCTGCCGAGGCTGTCGGAGTTAACCCTCTCCTTGCAAGAGTCGGTGCATATTATCACGATATCGGCAAGATCAAAATGCCCGATTATTTTATAGAAAACCAGATAGTATCTTCCAGCAAACATGACAAGCTGGCTCCCCGCATGAGCAGTCTCATTCTCCTGTCCCATGTAAAGGAAGGTGTTGAGCTTGCAAAGCAATATAACCTGCCGCCTGAAATAATTGATATCGTCCAGCAACATCACGGAACATCTGTCCAGACCTTCTTTTACCACAAGGCAAAAGGACAGACTGATAATGAAACTCCAATTACTGAAGAAGACTTCAGGTATCCAGGTCCAAAGCCCCAGAGCCGTGTAGCAGCCCTGGTGCTTATGGCCGATGCTGTTGAAGCCGCATCAAGAGTGCTCACAGACTGTTCTCCTGCCAGGGTATCCCTGCTTGTTGACAGGATTGTCAACCACTGTTTCATTGACGGACAGCTTGACAACTGCGAACTTACCTTTAAGGACATCAGAGAAATTAGAAGCAATTTTGTATTCCTTTTGACCAGCATGTACCATAGACGTATTCAATATCCGGGATTTGAGATCGAACATGAAGGTACTCATACAGAACCAGCAAAGACACCGACCACTTGATACGTCAAAAATACTGAATGCGGCCAGCAACATCCTTTCTTTAGCAGATCAATCAACGGCTGAATTGAGCATCCTTTTTGTAGGCGACAGAAAAATGCTTGAACTTAACAAAGCATACAGGGGGAAGAACAACACCACTGATGTCCTCTCCTTTGAGGCCGGAATACCCGTCAGTATCAAAGAAGGCCCTATCATCCTCGGCGACATTGTTATAAGCATTCCAATGGCAGAATCCCAGGCGCAATCTGCTAATATTGAATTTTATGACGAACTGTGCCGTTTATTAATTCATGGAGTCCTGCACCTTACAGGCTACGACCACGAGGTGTCACCATACATGGCCAGAAAAATGAGGAAAAAAGAGCAGGAGATTTTTAATGCCCTTAAGAAAATGGATTAAAAGCGCAAACCACGCAATAGAAGGTATTCTCCATGCCTCAAAGACACAGAGGCATATGAGATACCATCTTTATACGGCAGTTATAATATTGCTTTTAAGTTTCAGCCTTGGAGTCAGCTGGGAGGAATTCACAGCTCTTGTCATATTATCGATCATGGTTATCTCTGTTGAAATGATCAATACAGCAATCGAATCAATAACAGACGTGTTATTCAAGGACTATGATCCCAGGGCAAAAGCGATCAAAGACATTGCTGCAGGTGCAGTACTGATAACAGCAATGGGCGCTGTTGTAATAGGATATATAATACTATTCGAACCACTGAAGGACATTTTCTATTCAGGGATTACTATTGCAAAACATACAGAGGGAGATATTGCAATTGTAGCACTGGTTATTGTGCTCATTCTTGTGGTAATCACCAAGGCTTTTCTGGGTAAGGGAAAACCCTTGCGTGGCGGCATGCCAAGCGGTCATGCTGCAGTGGCTTTTTCGATCTGGGTCGCAATCACCTTCCTGACTGAGAGCTTTATGCCGTCAATACTTGTTTTTATTATGGCAATTTTTATTGCCCAAAGCAGAGTTCATGTGGGAATACACAGACCAATAGAGGTAGTGCTCGGTGGGCTGCTTGGCTCGACAATAACATTTCTGTTATTTAAGATTTTTTCCTGAGTATTATTTTAGCCGTCATTCATCAGCCGATCACGGTGATAGTAGTTTGAAAATATAACTATCTATTTATCACCTCTTTAATGAAGGGAGACCAACCTCCCATGCTGTTTCAAAATGACATAAAGGATTGTCACTCCCGCTTGTCGGGAGTCTGAACGCGTTAGATTCCGGACAAGCCGGAATGACGGTAAGCATGTATCCAATCAAAAGCCAGCAGTGCCTTTTTTAAGTTATAATAACCGGAATATTATGAACCCAAAGTTAAGCAAATTCGACCCTGCAGTTGATAAACGGTTACTTATAGTTCTGTCAGGAGTGATATGGAGCGCTGTTGGCATAATGCTGTGCAACCTGGCCTATGGCTGGCTGACTGTGGAATATACAAGCTTTCACCTGGTGCTGGCAGTGGCAGGAACCTGCCTGGCACTAGTGATTCACCACTTTGGCTTTCTCAAGCTTGTAAACATAAATATAGACCGCATTCTCGCAAAAAAAGGGAAAGTATGCATTTTTGGTTTTCAGCCATGGAAAAGTTATATAATCATACTTATTATGATCAGCATGGGTACTCTTTTAAGACAATCATCCCTGCCCAAAACTTACCTATCAGTAATATATATAGGTTTTGGAGGTGCTATGTTACTTTCAAGCTTTAGATATTACAGAATTTTCTTCAAGAATATGTTCTGCTGCACAGACAGTAAAATTTAGTAGAAAGCCCTTAATAAATATTTTTCTAATATATTTGATTTTTTAGTGCCATACTAGTACAATATTAGTTCTGAATTTGCAGTTGATAAGGCAACTTATCGATATTTAGCATCATATTAAGGAGAATGTAATGACGTACACAACCTATCGTCCTCATAATAGAAAACGTAAAAGAACTCATGGCTTTCGTAAAAGAATGAGCACACCGGGCGGGCGCCGTATTATTAAAAATAGACGGTCCAGGGGACGCAAGAGTCTGGCTGTATAGTGATACTCAGCTCCTGCTTATCAAATTATCATATTATAAGGAAAAAGTGAAGGCATTAGTTCTTTTTGCTTTTAAGATATACAAAAAATTTATATCCCCTTTTTTACCTCAATCCTGCAGATTTTATCCATCATGCTCAACATACGGAGCAGAGGCGATGCAGAGATATGGTATTGCAAAGGGAAGCTGGCTTTTATTGAAAAGAATCATGAAGTGTCACCCGTTTCATCCGGGCGGTTATGATCCTCTGGAATATCCGGAAAACTCCCGTTAAAATTTATTAAGAGATATATATGGAAAAAAGAACGATTATCGCAGTTGTATTATCTGTAGCAATTCTGCTCTTATGGTCATATCTTTTCCCAAACAAGCAGATGCCTCAAGCACCGGCTCAAGTACCGACCCAGCAGACACCGTTCCAGACAGAAACACCATCACAGGCAGCTCCTGTTCAACAGGCCACTGCAACTCCTGTTCAGCCAATTGTCCCGACATATGCAGGCGGCAGCGATGTAACTATTGAAACAGATTTATACAGGGCTGTTTTTTCTACACGTGGTGCGATTGTAAAATCATGGGAGCTAAAAAAATATGATGACAAAGATGGCAATCCAGTTTCACTTTTAAAAGACCGGGGCGTCATCCCTCCTCTGGGAATATTATTTGAAGATGAAAACCGCAACCTGCCCCAGCAGGTAATTTATGGAACAACCTCCGACAGCCTGGTTCTTTCCGAACAGGGAAAACAGAGCGGGGAGATTGTCTTCTCTTATAGTGAAAACAATCTAACCATAACAAAGAGGTTTGTTTTCCATAACGATGACTACAAAGTCGACTTTTCTATACATACACAGAATGTTCCGACTTACATGGTTCCCATCGGGACCGATTTTGGGGTCTATAATAAAGACCAGAGAGAACATAAGGGACCTATCCTGCTTGTTGATACTGACAAGGAGGACTTTGATGACGGTATGGAGAGCCCGGAATATTTCACAGGCGACATAAGCTGGATTGCTCAGGAAGACAATTATTTCACTGCCGCACTTATCCCTCTCACCCCTGTTGAAGGTGTTAGCGTATGGAAGGAAAGGGCTGCCGCAGAAATAGCATTCAAGCTTAAACCACAGGACCACAGTTTCATATTTTACGCAGGTCCAAAGGAATATGACCGGCTGAAGAATCTGGATTCAGGTCTGGAGCATATTGTTGACTTTGGTTGGTTTACGGTTGTTGCCCTTCCTCTGTTTCTGGTATTAAAATATTTCTATTCTATTTTTGGCAACTACGGCTGGGCCATTATTGTTCTGACTATTGTTACAAGAGTGCCTTTTATCCCGATTCTGATGAAGAGTCAGAAATCAATGAAGAAGATGCAGAAGGTCCAACCGTTGATGGCTGAGATCAAGGAAAAATACAAAAAAGATTCAGCCAAAATGCAAAAGGAAATGACAGCGCTTTACAAAAAGCACAAGGTCAATCCTATTGGCGGCTGCCTGCCCATGTTTCTCCAGATCCCTGTGTTTATAGCGCTTTTTAATGTATTGCAAAAAGCTATAGAACTCAGAGGTGCACCATTTATCCTCTGGATCACCGATCTCTCTTTAAAAGACCCCTATTACGTTTTTCCCATAGTCATGGGAGCTACAATGGTGCTGCAGCAAAAGATGACACCCTCTGCCATGGACCCTAAACAGGCAAAGATGATGATGCTAATGCCAATAGTTTTCACCTTCATGTTCCTCAGTTTCTCATCAGGTCTGGTTCTATACTGGCTGGTCAATAATGTTCTTGGAATCGCCCAGCAGTTCTACGCAAATAAAAAAGCTGACTAGCATCATGATTAGTATAAGATGTCATTCCGGCTTGTCCGGAATCTTTCTCTATAAAGGATTCCCGACGCGCTTCGCTTGCGGGAATGACAATCCAAACAACCCGCAATATTAGAATTGACACCACACTTAGCAATTGGGGATATATCCATAAAGTATATGCTCCTAAATTTCAATCTACTGACAACTCCTTCCCCTACCCTGTAAACTACTACAATGCATACTGACGATACCATAGCTGCCATATCAACCCCTACAGGACAAGGAGGTATAGGTATAGTGCGCCTAAGCGGTATCGATGCAATAAATATAGCGGAAAAAATTTTCCGATCTCCCAAAAAACATAAAATAAACAAGACCGGATCTCACAGAATACTATATGGATACATCATAGACCCTGACAATAAAGAAGTTATTGATGAAGTGCTCATATCTGTCATGAGGGCCCCCAATACTTATACGAAAGAAAATATTATAGAAATAAACTGTCACGGAGGAGCTATCCCTGTCAGAAGAGCGCTTGAACTGGTAATAAAAAATGGCGCCAGACTGGCTGATCCGCGGGGAGTTCACACAAAGGGCATTTCTTAACGGAAGAATAGACCTCGCCCAGGCAGAGGCTGTACTGGATGTTATTAACTCCCTTACTGTTGAGAGCCAGAAAACTGCTGTCAATCAGCTCAAAGGAAGGTTATCAGACAAAATAGAAAAGATAAGGCAGGAACTTATTGAACTGGCAGCCCTTGTCGAAACCTATATCGATTTCCCTGAAGAAGATATTGAACCCCTTTCTTTAAAGGACATGAATAAAAGATCATTAAAAATAAAAAAGACTCTTGAAAAACTGATCGATAGCTCAAGATATGGTTTGATCATGAGAGAAGGGCTGAAAACAGCAATAATCGGTAGGCCCAATGTCGGTAAATCGTCTTTGCTCAATGCCCTTCTGGAAAAAGACAGGGCAATTGTTACAGAGGCTCCGGGCACAACCAGAGACGTGATAGAAGAATACCTGAATATAAAGGGCCTGCCTTTAAGGATTATGGACACAGCCGGTATTAGAAGCGTCGAGGATATCGCTGAGAAAGAAGGTGTCAGACGCAGCCTTAAAGCAATTGAAGATGCAGATCTTGTATTGCTGGTTCTTGACGGAAGCAAATCCCTTCATCAGACAGATAAGGAGCTTATCAGAAAATCAGAAAACAAAAACCGGATTGTAGTGATAAACAAATCTGATCTTTCACAAATAATAACTCTTACGGATATAAAGAAAAATCCAATCAAAATCTCTGCAAAAAAAGGAACAGGCCTGAGCAGGCTGAAAAATAAAATTGTAACCGCATCTCTGAATGGTAACACTGAAAGCAGTACAGAAGCCGTTACCAATATCAGACACGTTAATGCCCTGGAACGGACACTTAATGCATTAAACTCATTCAGAACAGAAATGCATAACAGGACATCTCCTGAGTTTCTCTCTGTTGATCTTAGAGAAGCCCTGGACGCTATTGGTGAAATTATCGGAATTACCACACCCGATGACATTCTCAACAGAATCTTCAGCAGCTTCTGTATAGGAAAATAATATGACAATAGATCAACGATGGCTCAAACATTGTTCAACAGTTGCTTAACAGTAGATCAAAAACAGCTTACAGACGGATCAACATTGTCTTTGTAGTTTTTAAGCCACTGTTGAGCTATTGTGAAACTACCGTTGAACTATCGTTAATCTATTGTTGAACCATTGTCGTTAAGGTATAATTTAAAAATGTCACGTCTAAAACAGGTAAGACAGGTCCTTTTATATACTCTGCTTCTGAATATAATCGTTGCTTTGGCCAAAGCAATCTATGGTCACTCAATTGGTTCCATCAGTATGCTTTCAGATGGATTTCACTCTTTCTTTGACGGCGCATCCAATATAGCAGGGCTCGCTGGCATATGGATCGCCTCCCATCCACCTGATGAGAACCATCCTTATGGACATAGAAAATTTGAGACCCTTGCAACTATAGCAATAGCTGTATTAATCTTTGCGGCTGGCGTGGAGATACTGAGAGAGACTTTTTTCAGAATCCAGTCTCCCAATAATATCAATGTAACATGGATGAGTTTTGTAATAATGGCCGGGACCCTTGCTGTTAATTTCAGCGTCATGTCCTACGAGACTAAAAAAGGCCGGGAACTGAAAAGCGATTTTCTGATCGCCGATGCACTGCATACAAGATCAGATATATATATATCCCTGTCTGTTATCATCAGCCTTATCGCAGCAAAAGCCGGTTATCCTGCAGTCGATGTAATAGCTGCACTTATCATTGTGTTTTTCATTGTAAAAATGGGCTTCACTATTTTAAAGTCCGCAGCATCTGTGCTTACTGATGAAGCGTGCATTGATCCTGATGAGATCAAGGAAGTTGCAAAATCAGTTACAGGCGTAATGGACTGCCATGGCATAAGAACAAGGGGGAATGAATCATTTGTAAACATTGACCTTCATGTGCAGGTTGATCCGGAACTGAAAATAGGTGAAGCACATGACGTTTCCCATACAGTTGAGGATAAAATTAAAAACCGTTTTCCGGAGGTAGTTGATATAGTTATCCATACAGAGCCTTATAAAGGAGGCAAGCCCCCTGAAAATCTTCTCTGAACCTGAGTAAAAAAACCAAATTTGATATACTTATAGGCTAAGCCTGCCTGACGGCAGGTAGGGATTCACAGGTCACAGGATTCAATAATTCCAGCGGTATATTTTTATATTATTCCCCTTGGATCCTCGAACCCTGGAATCCTCGAATCCTGTTAGATCGAAAGGAGTTTATTATGTCATTTCCAATTCACAGACCGAGACGGTTAAGAAATAATAATGTTATCAGAAGAATGGTCCGCGAAACATCGCTCTCACCGGCTGATTTAATTTATCCCTTGTTTGTTACATTTGGTAAAGGAGTAAAAAATAAGATATCATCCATGCCGGGCTGCTTCCAGATGTCAGTAGATAATATTGTCAAGGAAGCGCAGAAGGCATATAATCTTGGAATTCCTGCAATTATTCTATTTGGTATTCCCAAGCACAAAGATGCCAAAGCATCAGAGGCCTACAGCCCCAAAGGTGACGTTCAGATGGCAATCAAGGCGATCAAGAACAAGGTCCCTGAGCTTGTTGTTATTACCGATGTCTGTTTATGCGAATACACAGATCACGGCCACTGCGGTGTAATTAAGAAGGGGAAGATACTTAATGATCCCACTCTTGAGCTCCTCGCTAAAGAGGCACTGTCCCATGCAAAGGCAGGAGCTGACATGGTAGGACCCTCGGACATGATGGACGGCAGGGTTGCTGTTATCAGGGAAGCCCTTGATACCAATGGCTATGAGGATTTACCTATAATGAGTTATGCAGCAAAATATTCCTCAGCCTTTTACGGTCCCTTCAGGGAGGCTGCTGAGTCAACACCGTCTTTCGGTGACAGAAAATCCTATCAGATGGACCCTGCCAACAGACGGGAAGCGCTGAAAGAGGTGGCCCTTGATATTGAAGAGGGTGCTGACATTGTAATGGTAAACCTGCAATGAGTTATATGGATATTATCTCTGATGTGAAAGAGAATTTTGATCTGCCTGTTGCAGCCTATAATGTCAGTGGCGAGTACTCAATGATAAAGGCTGCTGCCAAGATGGGCTGGATTGATGAAACAAAAGTCATGATGGAGTTGCTCATATCGTTTAAACGTGCTGGAGCTGATATGATTCTTACTTACCATGCGATGGACGCTGCAAAAGAAATGAACAGGTAGGAAGATCTTATAATGAATATATCTCTTACCTCTGGAAAATCAATTACCGGCTCTGCTGATAAATCAATACTGGAGTCTCTCAAAGAGGCCGGAATCTTTCTCACATCTTCATGCGGCAGCAAGGGCGTCTGCGGTAAATGCAAGGTCATTGTCAAATCCGGTGAAGTGGATTCGAAATCACAGATAAAACTTTCCCAGGAAGAGATCAGTCAGGGATATGCCCTGGCATGTGCGACCTTCCCTGCCGGGGACATTGTGATCGATATACCTAAGGAATCTATTCTAACTGTTGAGGGCAAGGTAGTTACCGGCAAATCAAAAGACCTTCAGGCATTGTTACAATCAACAGGTGCTTCTATTGACCCGTTAACAGAAAGGTCTGTACTGCAGCTGCCGCCTGCCACGCTAGATGATAATATAAGTGATCTTGAAAGATTAAAAAGAGAATTAATGACTGAAGGGCTGGGTTGCCTGAGAGTGCCTTTCAGGTTTCTCAACAAGCTTTCTGAGGCTGTCAGAAAGGAAGACTGGAAGATTACCCTGTCTACAATACATACAGATGACTGTAATGAAATTATAAATATATTCTCCGGTGATCAAAAAACTCCCCAGTATGGAATTGCCGTTGATATAGGAACAACAACTGTGGTCCTGTACCTGGTTGACCTTACTAATGGCGAGCTGGTTGATGTTGCCTCGACCTATAATTCACAAATCAGATTCGGCGATGATGTTATTACCAGGATTGTTCATGCTACCGAGAACAATGAGTTAAAGAGCTTACACAGTGCTGTAATCTCGGACATTAACGATCTCTTGTCACTTGTGGTCAGTAATCATAATTTAAACACTGATGCAATTGACTGTTTTGTAATATCAGGCAATACAACAATGACCCAGCTCTTTCTCGGCCTTGACCCTTCAGCTATCAGGGAAGAGCCATATATCCCAACTGCAAATATCTTTCCTCTTGCCTATGCTGGTGAATTAGGGATAAAGTCACACAGAAGCACCCCGATCTACTCCTTCCCCTGTGTTGCAAGCTATGTGGGAGGAGACATTGTCGCAGGCGTTCTTGCAACAAGACTTCACGAAAAGGAAGAGATCAGCATATTTATAGATATAGGAACAAACGGTGAAATAGTAATCGGCAATTCAGAGTGGCTGATGTCTGCCGCATGCTCTGCCGGACCATGTTTTGAGGGAAGCGGAATAAAACACGGCATGAGAGCGACTGATGGCGCCATTGAAAACGTTATAATCGATCCTGATACAAAGGAAGTAGAAATAAAAGTTATCGGTGATGATGTCCAACCTGCAGGCATATGCGGGTCAGGCATGATCGATGCTATAGCAGGGATGTTCCTGGCAGGCATTCTCGATCAAAAAGGCAAGATGCAGGAAGATGCATCTGACAGGGTAAGAAAAGGTGAAGAGGGTCTTGAATTTGTTATTCACTCATCTGATGGAAGAGATATTGTTCTTACCGAACCTGATATTGAAAACCTGGTCAGGGCCAAGGCTGCTATTTATGCAGGCTTTGCAACTTTATTAAATGAAGTTGGCTTTACCTTTGATGATGTGCAAAAAGTATATATTGCCGGAGGCTTCGGCAAGTTCCTTGATATAGAAAAAGCGATTATCCTTGGAATGCTGCCCGAAATACCCAGAGAAAAGTTTGAGTACATGGGTAATACGTCAGTTGTAGGATCCTATCTATGTCTGCTTTCCAGAAAGATGCGAGCAGAGGCTGAAGAGATATCTCAAAAGATAACTTACCTCGAACTATCGGTCTCCAATTCCTTCATGGATGAATACATGTCCGGCATGTTTATCCCGCACACGAACATGGAAGCATTCCCGAATGTCAAGGCTATGATGGATAAGTAAACATTATAGTGCAAACATTTCAGTATGGTGCATGGACTACACCCCTTTGTACAGAGATAGGCCCCCATTCCGATTGGCCGCCATATGATAATTAAACAACGCTATCTCAGCCCTGGCTCCAAACCTTACAGGTATAGAGGATGTCCCTATTCCTTTTGATACATAGAGCATCGGGCTTCTGTCTTTAAACCAGCCCTTTACGTACCTGCCCACACCCGGCGGAAGTACCGGGGTAAAGCCCATTATATTTACCTGTCCTCCGTGTGAATGGCCGGAGAAAACATACGCAACTTTCAGTCTTTGGTCTGCTGGTCTGACCAAGTTTATCCTTTTGATTTCGCTTTCAATGTGATCCCGATATTCCGGACAGTGCGACAAAACAATATGATGCTCCTCTGCACCAATA
>PVMK01175848.1_pt1 | contig 14737 bp, 8 predicted proteins | sample 1853481 | NCBI WGS metagenome assembly PVMK01 (sample SAMN08533507, study PRJNA380276) | Marine sediment metagenome, whole genome shotgun sequencing project.
CCACCGCCCGCGGGTCGACGCCGTATGACGTACGACGCGAAAATGCCTTGTCCTCCCAAAGGACCTCCGGCTCGTCGCCACGCACGTCCTTGAGCTGCACTATCGCTTGCAGGCTCATCTGGTACTCGTTGGCGCGCCCCTGTGCGTCGTAGGAGACCGGGATGACAGCGAGCCGCTGGATCATACCCGACAGAACCACGTCGGCCTGATCGGCGGAGTCCACCAACCGCAGACGGCGGCGACGAACCCACTCCAGGGTCATCGCCTCCATCAGCCGTTGGTCCATATTTACCCACCTGGTCTGGTTCTTGAACTTCTCGACATGAAGCGTTTCGATGTCTTCGGGGAGAAACGAGGTCGTGCCCACCAGGTGGTAGCCGCACGCGGACAGCTCGATGAGGAGGAGCAGTATGACGATGCCACGAAGCTTGGAATTCACGGTTGAAAGGTAGCATAGGTCCCGGGCCGGTTGGAGTCTGCCGTCGCGGCTCGAAAAATTTCGGATTTCGGATTTCGGATTTCGGATTTGCCACCCAGCCACCCCAGCGGAATTTCGGATTCCGGATTCCGGATTTTACGTCCCGACACTTGCAGTCAGCGCCTGGAAGCCCCAGTCGGCGTGGCGCTGTCGCGGAGGGCCTCGTCGCGAGGAAGGTATTAGGTTTTAGGTATTAGGTATTAGCTCCACGCACCCACCTCCGGCGATTATCCTCCTCTCGGAGCATCGAGTCGGAGTGCCGCTGATGCGGAAGGCCTCGTCGCGAGGCACGCGAGGGCGCGTTCACCGGAGGTGCCTGGCATCCCGACATGATGTTGTCCTCAAACCGCCGGCGGCAGCGGAGTGAGCTCAGGCCTCATCCGAAGGAGGAGGCCATGAGCCACGCGCTGGCGACGGTGCTTCACCGCGGCCGCAAGGCCGCGAGTAACATCATGTCGGCGTGCCTGGCATCCTCTCGCGCCGGCGCTTTGAGAAACGGGCCGCGTATCGCGGGCCGCAGTAGAGGCCCGTAGCGGCAGCGGCAGGGGCGGCGCAGCCGCCGCGCCGACCTCGGACGGCGGGCGGCAGTCAGTTCGCCTCGACCTCCAGTCGATGGCCGGCGGAGTAGGCGGTGAACTCGGGCGCGTACATCGACTGCAGGACAGCGGGGCCGACCCGGAAGGCGCCGGCCATGTTGGCTCTCAGACGGTATTTGAAGGTGTACTCACCTGCCGGCAGCCACTCGAAGAAGAAGTTGGTGCCCGAGTCGCGGACCTCTTCGTACCAGGAGATGCCGAGATTCCACTTGTACTGCGAGTGCAGGGTCTCGGGCTCGAAGCCGGCACCCCGGGGATCACGCAGGTGGATGTACTCGGCGGCGTGCTTGGCGCGGATCGAGAGGTGGACCTCGATCTGGTCGCCGACCGCGATCTCCTCACCGTCGGCCAACGGCCTCAGCACCCAACCCGAACCGTCGTTAAAACGGCGGAAGTAGCTGCGCTCGACTGCAAGAAGATCGCCCCGCGCTTCCTCGGGCAATCGCTCGGTCGAGAAGTGCCAGGTGGCGGAGGCGAAGGCGAAGCCCTTGGACGGCTTCTCGACGACGATCGTCGACATGGTCTTCGGGTCGATCTTGTCGCCGGTCACGATGACCCGGTTGCGGCCGCCCGTGAATTCGTCGGGCTCGAAGACGAATCGGGTGGTTTGCGGGCCGACCGCGACCAAGATCTCCTCGCGCACGGCGAGCGCGTCCTCGTGCCGAAGGTAGTAGGCGAGCGAGTAGAGGACCTCGGCGGTGGCGCGGGTCGACTTCCAATGGTTGAGCTTTTTGTTCAAGAACAGCCAGTGGACGAGACCGTGGCGGCGGCCGTCTTCGGGTTCGAGCTCGGTCAGAGTGCGGAGTGCAAAGGCGTGGGTCTCGGTGGTGTCGTTGTACCAGAGCCAGGCGCGGTCCTCGGGCGCCCAGTAAGTGCCGAGGTCGGGATCGTTTTTCGCCGAGTCCATAACTGAGTCGAAGACCACCACCGCGTCGTCGTGACGGCCGGCCCTCTCGAGGGTGAGCGCGAGATAGCCCTTGGTCAGGGGGGAATGTTGCTTCCAGTGGCGGAAGCTGAAGTCGAGCATGCGCTGCCGGTCGTCAGCCCCGAAGACTCCGCCGATCCACGACTCGTCCGGGTAGTTGGAGAGGGTGTAGTTGAGGAAGGTGATGGTCTCCCAGCAGCAGTCGCTGCCCATCATCAGATCGACCCACTCGTCGAGATAGTGGCGGTGCACGTACGCCCACGCACGGACAATGACGTCCTTGGGCGTGTCGACCCCGAACTCGAGTCCCTTGGAGAAACCGTAGAGAATGTAGAGCGTCATCCAGGGTGAGGGCGGTCCGCCGGGGAACCACGGGAAGGCACCGATCGAGGTCTGGCTCTTTTTGAGCTTGGCCAGGGCGGCGTCGCGCTGGGCGCGGGTGATCTTCGGGTCGAGCACGTTGATCAGATCGTCAATGTCCTCGCCGCCGCCGCGGGCAGTCACGAGCCACGGCGTCTCGACAAGCGCCATCTTGCGGTTGGGGTCGTCCGCCTCCCAGGGCTCGAGGCGGGTCTCGCGCGCCGCGAGCTTTTGCGCCATCCGCTCCACAGTCGGGTACTGGTCAAAGAGGCTGCCGACAATGCCAGTGGACAAGAAGCGGTTCAGCGTCTGTTCGGTGCACTCGTAGGGGTAGTTCACCAGATAGGGCAGGGCGTTGAGCACCGAGTAGAAGAGCTGCGCGTCGATGGTTACCACGAGCTGGTCATTGATCAGGCTCGGGTCGTCACCTGCTGCCATGTCGGCGAAGTGAAGCTCGCGGCGGTCGTCATCATGGAGGGTCACAAAGCGCGACTGCATGAGGTGCATGCGCCCGGGGAGCACAGGCAGCGGTCGCAACTCGCCATCGGAGAAGGCGCCGGCGCGGGCGGTGACCTCAAACGCTACGGTGCCGACCCGGGCGGGGACTTCGAGCGAGAAGCTCAGATCGGCGCCCTTGCCGGCTTCAACCGAGAACGCCACGCCTGAGGTTTCTTCGGCCGAGAGACCGAAGAGTGGGCGCAGATCCTCATCGGTCGCGGGGTCGAAGATCTTGAGGTTGAGGGCGCCGTCGAACGATTCCTCGCCGGCATTGTTGACCACGACCTTGAGCACCGCCCGGTCGCCCTCGCGCAGGAAGCGCGGCAGGTAGGGCCGCACCATAAGCTCCTTGACGCTCGCCGCCTGCCGGGTGACCGAGCCGCCGCGAAGGTCTGTTGTGACAGCGTGCACCCACAGGTTCCAATCGGTGACCGAGTCGGGAACCTCGAACTCGACCGTCGCCGAGCCGTCGTCCGACAGCAGCAGATGGGGCTCCCAGAAGGCGGTCTCGGAGAAGTCCGAACGCAGCTCGACCGGAGGTTCTTCACCGACCGTTGTGGCCGCACCGCCAACTTGGTTGAGGTCCGCCCTGCCCTCGTCCTTCCGCTTCGCCTCGTCCGCCTCCTCCTCAGCCATCGGAGCGGGCGCCGCGGCGTCCGCCAGCACCATGCTCGACTCCATGGCAACGCCGGCCTTCATCGCCCGGTAACGCCCCCGCCTGCCCGGACCGCCGATGCCGTAGCCGTCGAGCGCTTTCAGGTAATCACCGTGCAGGTGGGGATATCCCGGTGGGCCGAAAAGTTCCGACCGGCTCCACACCTGCTGCGCGCGGCCCAGGTTGTCCCACAGCCCGGCAACGGCGGTACGGTTGGGGTAGAGCGCGAGCGGGTCCGGCGGCGTGTGGGGGGCAAAGATGTCGAGCGAGCGGTCGTACATGTAGGCCAGCAGCTCGGCGGCCTCCGTATCCACTGAAGAACCATCGTGGGCTCGCACGGTGACGGTGAAGGTCTCCCGCGTGCCGGGGCGCATTGTGTCGCGAAAGGTAGCGAAGTCGAGCTCGAGCCGCCGGTCGTCCCACGGAACGAAGACCCTCGCGGTTTGCCGAACGAGCTGGTGGTCGCGAACCAGGGTGAGGGTGGCCCCGAAACCACCGCGATTCTCCGCCGTGATCGGAAACTCGATCACCCTCGAACGTCCAGCCCCGATCACGCGTCGTTCGACCCTTCGTCCGTCGCGGAAGATCTCGAGCACCATTTCCTGAGCGCGCAATCCGGTAAAAACGAAGAGACGGGCGGTCTCCCCCACCGACGCAGACGACCGGTCGAAACGCAGCAGCGCCGGCAGCGCGAGTTGGGTGCGCCGCTTTCCTACCACCACCAGGTTTTTGGTCGTCGAGAACTCGGCACCGTAATCGTCCTCTGTGGTGTAGAGGAGCCGGTAGGCGCCGGCCGCGAGACCGGGCAGCGCAAGCTCGGCGGCGCCGTCCTCGCCGTGCTCCAGGTTTCCGGCGGCGATGGCCTCGCCCTCCTCCCACAGGGCGAGTACCGCCTCAGGGTCGTAGCCAGGCCGCCACCGCGGACGCATCCGATCGCCGGGAGTGCGGTAGGCCTCGTCATCGCCGGGCGTGGGCAACGGCTGATCGGCCGGGGTCAGGGTCTCCGGCGGCTGCTCGAGGCTGACCAGCCGCCACGAACCCATACCCGCGCGCGGGGCGCCGTCGAGGTCGTTGCGGAGGACCCGCAGGGTAGCTGCATCGTCCGTTATGTGGAAACCGAGGTCGTCGACGATACGCGCTTCCACCACCACGAAACCGAGCCGGAAAACGCGCTCAGCGGAGCGGGTTTCGCCTCCCTCATCGGTGACATCGACCGCGAGACGGTACCGATAAGTGACACCCCGTTTGGCCTCGCGTTCATCGGCTTCCGGGGTGAAATCGAGGTGGAAGCGGCCCTCCTCGTCGAGGCTGGTTTCGCCGGCCGCCACCACCTGTGTCTGGTTCGAGGCCGAGGGGTACCACCAGTACCACCATCGTGGGTAGACCGGCTCGCGGGTGACTCGCCACGCGACCGACCCGGTCACCACCGGCAGGCCGAAGTAGTAGCGCACATCGCCCTCAAGCGCCGCCTCGCGATTGAGGCGTAGGGGGTCTTCCGGGTCGGCGATCTCCACCTCGAAGGTGGGGCGTTTGTACTCCTCGATCCGGATGTAGCTCCGACCCCCGAACGAGGAGCGAATCCGCCAGCGCCCGAGGAGGCGGCCGGCCGGGATCTCGAACTCACCGCTCGCCGATCCGAAGGCGTTGGTCGAAACCGTCGCCGATGCCACCTGCTCGCCGTTGGCGTCGAGCAGCTCAACGTGGAGCGAGGAGTTCGCCACCGTCCGGTACTCGATCGCCTCACCGCCGCCGCGGTAAGCGACGGCCTTCCAATAGATCTTCTGCCGTGGGCGGTAAACCGACCGGTCGGTGTAGATCAGGGCCGAAGTATGGACCCCGCGTCCGCCGTCGCCCTGCTGGTAGAGCCGGTTGGCGTCGAGGGCGAGGTCCTCATTGTGGCGCCCGACGAGGAAGTACTGGTCGTGCTTCCAGTGGAGCTGGTCGAAGCGCACCCTGCCGTCTTCACCGGTCCGCAGCCGCTCGACCTCCCGGTGGCCACGTTGGTAATCGTAACGGTAGAGAGAGACCATCACACCATCGAGCGCGCGACCGCTCGCCCCCGAGCGCGCGGTCACCTCGTAGCCGCGCTTGACCCGGCGGGTCACCAGCACCAAGTCCGAGAGGATAAAGCTCTGGGCCACAAGGAGGTTGTCGCGCTCCGAGAAGTCGGCCCGCATAGAGGCCACGACCAGGTACGCACCGGGTTCCGAAATCTGCGGCACGTTGTAACTTTGGTGCGAACGGTAGTCCGGGGTCGGCGGCAGCTCTACCATCCACTCCGCGTCGGGTCGGCCGGCCATGATCTCCTCGGCCTCGCGGTAGTGCGGTTGAAGGTTGTAGTCCTCGGCGCCCTCGATGAAGTCGACGAGGTCGTAACGGAAGGCCCGGAAGTGGAGGGCTGGCAGGTTACTGTGACCGATCTGGAACGAGCGCCGGCCGGCACCGTCGGTGGCCATCGCCGCGAGGCTATAGGTCGGCGCCTCGATCGAGGCCGCGATGTTGGCGCAGCGTTGACCACCGATGCTGCCGGGGTGGCGGTCACGGCCGGCGATGGCGGCGGCACGGGCCCGCACCAGCGCATCGGGGTCGGATTCGGAACGGATGAACTCCGCCAGCACCGCCTGGCCCATCGACCACCAACCGAAGCTCGAGTCGAAGCGCTCCTGCACGGCCTCGAGATGGCGGCGGATGGAGAGCCGGTCGCCAGTCGCACTGAGGGCGGCGTGAAGACGACGAAGTCGTTCGAGGCGGGCCTCCAGCGCGGCCTCCGGACGGTCGCCGCTCGAGTGCCAGACCTCGAGATCATCGAGGAGGGCGCCGATCTTCAACAGCGGGTGGACCGCAGCATCATCGAGCGCGACCGCGGACGACGCTTCCGGATCGCCCGTGATCAGGGCCGCGGCATCCAGCCGAAAGACGTCGTTGGACTCGGCCGGACTCCACAACGAGGTGTCGGCCAACAGCTCGACCCACACATAGGTGACGGCGTCGCGAAATGTACCGCGGATTCGTGGCGGGTAGTTGTTCTGCTGGATGTAACGGGCCAGCCCGCCGAGGGGCTCACTCCCCCACTCACCGCGTTTTGACCACAGAGCGAGGTACGCGCGGTCGGCCTCCTCGACAATCCGCCCGAGGTCCCAGACCTTGAGGTCGAGCTCGCCCGAGGTTTCGACCCGCTCGCGCTGGCGGATCTCCCACGAGTAGACCCGGGCATAGGTCGCGAGGGAGTTGGCGTAGTAAAGGTCGAGAACGGCCTGCGACACCTCATCCTCGGGCCACGGCTGCTCCCTGAGGAAGCGCACCGCTGTCTCGTAGCCGTGCAGCGCCATCCGCAGCTTGGTTTCCTCGACCAAGGCACGGGTCCACTCATCGGCGTCGCTCACCTCCAGTGCGCGCTCGCGAATCGCCGCCACCGCCTTCGAGGCAGCCTCGTACTTCTGCTCCGAGATCAGGCGGTCGATCTCGTCCCAGGTCATTGGTCCCTCCCCTCCCGGAGTGATGGTAACCGGCTCCTGCGGTGGTGAGGGCGCGGTCAGTGCCTGCAGTGCCGCGGCCGATACCACGACGACGACAAGGGCTGCGAGGAGAATGATGGGACGCGAACTGCTGAGGGCTGGTGTTTTTTTCATGACATGAGTTTAGACCCACGGAGGTTGGAAAAGTTCCCAGGGTCATTTTCTCGGCGCCGTGGCGCCGGGCGCCCCGGCGCCGAGAAAATGAGTTGACGGAGGGAAGGTTTCCCGTCTCCGTGATCGTCCAGGATTAACTGACATGATGCATCGGACAATCCATTTCGTTGACACGAACCTACTACCAAGTCCGATCCGAGACCCGTCACAGCAGTCACATTCTCAATACGATATCGGTCCAAAAAACCGGGCCCATCAGCGCCCGGCGTGGAGGATTGGGATCAGGCATCTGTCTATTTCTGGTTCTGCGGCACCGCCCATTCCTTGAGCTGTTCGGTCTCCGTCGGCTTGTCGCGGCTCCACCGCGCTCCTTCGGCGACTATCGGGTCGGCATCACCGGCAAGCTCGTCGAGCACCTCGAAGGCTCGGTTTCTCTCCTCCGGCGTGCCCAAGAAACGAACGATGTTGAGGCCGACGATGGCCTCACACCGGAAGCGCCGGTCGGGCGCACCCTCGGCCGCCTCGATCACGGCATCGAGCTTGCCCGTACCGGAGGCGAAGCGCCAGGTCTTCCTCGGCATCTCCACGCTCGATCTGAGTCCAGAAGGTCCGTCGAGGTGAGCCGCTGTTCCATGGGTCCGCAGGCGCTGCGGGGCGCCACCTCGCCCAGGACCACCGACGCCAATAGCGCCAGCTCGAGGTCACCATCGGCGAGGGCGCGTACGTAGACCCCCGCGGGTGCCCAGGTGGATGCACGCCAAGCCGACGAGGTCTGAAATCACTACCACGTCCTCCTGGCGCAGCAGGCGGCCCAGCCGGATCGCTCGCTGAAAGTCGGCCATCGCGGTTTCGGAGTTCTCCGCGGTCAGCCCTCGCGCCACCCAGGAGCGGACAAAGTTCAACGGCAGAAGAAGATTCGTGACCCTCGTCGCGTACCCATCAAGCTCGAAACTATCAGGGGTAGAAAGTCATGGTCGCCTGGTCGCACCACGGCTCGGCTTCGAGCAGCAGCGGGTCATCGGGGAGGGCAGGACCTTGCCCAGCCACTCCGGTCCTTCGATCCTACGATCCATCGCGACCGTCGCGTCGCTAGCACGTGGGCCGACCTCTTTGGCGAACAGACCGAACCACTCCGCAGCGTTTGCAGTGCCGTTCCCCAGAGGGGCCAGGAGATCGAGATCGGTCTGGAACCGCAGAGGCCAATCCCTTATTGGAAGGACAGGTCCAGCACGGCACCTCGAGATCAGCCACCTCGAGCACCGTAGGATCGGGCATCGAGGCGCCAGGCGCGCAAGGAACAACCGCGGAGGTGTCGCGAGCTATCAAGCGCGCCCCGAGGGAACCCGCCAACACAACAATCACGGCTGCTCCGAGTACCACGGGCCACATTTTCGAGCCACGGTTCATTGAAGTCATGACGGATTTCCTCCATTTTCGAGTTCGGTCAGACCATTGCCGGCTGCTGGAATACGTCCGACGATCGGTTGTACGTTTGCGGAAATTCGGACAGGGCGCAGAATGTCGGCGAATTGCTCGTCGACGCGGGTCTCCGCGACCAGAGCCGGGTCGATCTGGCCTACGCTGGCTCCCGTATTTTGGGTCAGCAGGACGTTCCCGGCCAGAAGCAGAACCACCGTCGCCGCCCAGACGAGGCGGATTCCCCGGTGATCCCAAATCCTGGACCACACGTCTGGAGACTCTGTCTCCAAGCGCTCGCGAGCCGCTTCAAGCACTCTCGAGCGGAGGGTGAGCGGCGGCCTTGCCGGTTCGAGGCCCTCTATCAAACGATTAACAAAGGCCTCTGTGTCGTCGGATTTCATGGTCCAACCTCCATCAACTGTCGAAGCTTGGAGACGCCGTTCCGGTACCTGCTCGCTGCCGTAAACTTCGGTACCCCGACGATCTCGCCGATCTCCGCAAAGGTGCAGCCGGCAAAATGTTTCAGGTAGATGACGTCCCGGTGCGTCTCCGGCAAGCCGGCCAACAACACCGACACGTGGGCTGCGTCCAACATCCGCTCGCTGTTGCCATCGGCAGCGGTGAGAAATGGAAACTCTTCGATAGGCTCCGCAATGTAACGTCGGCGGCGGCGGGTGACGTCAATCGCGGCACGGTGGGTGACCGTCAACAACCAGGCTTTCGGGTTTTTGACCCTCGCCAAACGGCGCCCCTGCTCGACAACCCGCACGAACACATCCTGCACCACGTCTGCGGCGTCCTCCTCGGACCCGGTGCGCCACAGGGCAAGGCCGTAGAGCTGTGGCGCCGCCGTGTCGTAGAGCTCTGCGAGGGCGGCCGTCCGTCCGTCGACCAGATCCTGGAAGAGATCTTGCCAGCTCTCCTCGGCCCGGCGGGCCGTTACATCGCCTTCGGGAGCGAGGGGCGGCAGTTGGTCAGTCACGGCTTCCACAATACTTGAGACGCACAAGCGAGTCGTTCTTGTCACTTCAAGAGTCTCTATCAGCAGAAAACCTCCAATCCTCCAGTTCCTCATCCGTCATTCCTGATTTCCCCCTGCTACCATTCGGTGGTGATTTCGACCGTCATCCTCGCCTCGGTCATGGCCGCCGCGGTGGCGAGCCTCCTGCGTGCAGTCCGGATAGGCGACCGCACCCTCGAAATCATTTCGAAAACCACAGCATCGGCGGTCTTTGTGATGCTTGGCCTCGCCCGCTGGTCACCCGGAGACGCAGTCGGTGCCTGGCTTATCGCGGGATTGGTGCTGTGCGCGGCAGGGGATATCTGCCTGCTCTGGGATCGATCTTTCGATCTCGGCCTGATCTCCTTCCTCCTCGGCCACCTTGCTTACGTGATCGGATTCGTGGTCGCGCTGCCGGTACGAGACTGGCCGCTCCCATTCCTGGTTCCCCTGGTCTTCGCGGGTGGAGCCGCATCACGGTGGCTTTGGCCGCATCTCGGCCGGCGGCGGATACCGGTCGTCGCGTACGTCGTTTCGATCACGGCCATGGTCTGGGGCGGGGTGTCGGTCTCGTGGGCCGGCGCGCTGCCGTGGACGGCGGCGACCGGAGCAATTCTCTTCTACCTCTCCGACCTCGCCGTCGCTCGTCATCGCTTCGTTCATGAGTCGTTTGTCAACCGTGCCATCGGTCTGCCCACGTATTACCTCGGCCAGCTCCTCCTTGCCTTGACCATCGGAGCACGTTAGCCTCAGCTCCGCCTGGAGGGGTTTCATGAAGAATCGCACCGTTGCCACATTCATCTTCATACTGGTCACAGCGGCGGCGGTCGGGGCTCAGAGCGACTGGGACACCCACACGCGTGCCGGCGAGTACGCCTTCGCACAGGGGAAGCACGAGTACGCCGAGCGCGAGTTCCAGGCCGCGCTTCAGATCGCGCAAGCCTTTCCCCCCGGCGACCGGCGGCTGGAGACGAGCCTCAAAAATCTGGGCCGCTTGTACGAGCACGATTCCGATCTCGACAAGGCGCAGCCCCTCTACCAGCTCATGTTGGCGGTGCAGGAAGCGCGCCTTGGTCTGAAGGACCCAGGGCTGCTCGGCACGCTCTATGCGGTAGCTCGGGTAAGCCAACCGATGGGCGATCTGCCGACTGCGAAGGACAGCCTCGAGCGGTACGCTGAGATAGCGGAGACGAGCGGCACGGCCGACCCCCGCCAACACTGGCAGGTCCTGTCGATGCTGGCGCGGTTGGAAATCGTTTCCGAGGACAACGACGGGGCCCTGCAGTGGCAACGCCTTTCGGTGGAAGCCATCGCCGAGGATCCGAGCGCTACGGAGGATGAGCGCGCCGCCCAGCTCGAGTCGCTGGCGCAAATGGAGCTCTCCGCGGGTGAGGGGCGCCGGGCGGAGATGGCGCTGGTCCAGCTGGCCACCCTGCGCCAGGAGGAGGACGAAGCCGACGCCATGGCGCGAACCATGGCCGAAGGCAGCGCCGCCGCATTCGCAGCCGGCGAGTTCGAAACCGCCGATCGATTGGCCATGCGCGCCCTCAACGCCGACCCTGCGGCGGAGGCCGAAAAGACGGCCCGCACGGTGCTCGCCGATGTCTCCTGGGCGCGTGTTAACCGCGGCACGGATGACCTCAGTTTTCTTCTTGCAGCCGCTGGTGACGACGAGGAGCTCCACCGCGCGGACAACCGGCTGCGCGCGCTGGCCGTCCTCGAAGATGGCCGGAACCCGAAGACCCTCCAGCGGCAGGTCCAGGTGGGGGCGCTCCGCAGTCAGCCCGCCGAGGCCGCACGACGTCAGCGGGAGCTCCTCGTCATCATCGATGAAGAAGACGGGCCGGCAAGCGCCGCCGCGTTGGCCGCGCGCAGCGACCTCGTGACCCTCCTCGCTGCGGCCGGGGAGTACGACGAGGCGCTGGCAATGAACGCGGCAGTTCTCGCAGCCATGGAGTCACAGTACGGAGCCGATGATCCACACCTGCTTCCCGTGCTCGAGCAACGACGCGATGTCCTCATGGCGGCCGGGCAGAAGAAACAGGCCAAGAAGGTCGGGAAGCGGATCAAAAAGCTCGCCCGCTGAGGCGGGCAAGCTTGAATTTCGAATTTCGAATCTCGAATTTCAGATTTTGGATTTTCACGCGTGGGATCGGGCGCCTCGTGCAGCAACCGCCCAAGCGCGGGCACTACGCTTCACGAATCGGCGCCACGTCTCCCCGCGCCGATAAATTCGAAATCCGAAATCCGAAATCCGAAATCTTTTCGCTACTTGCTCGAATCATCCCCCTCGGCGATGATGCTGCCAGATGTCTAATCGTCTCCCCCCCGGCAAAGTGCCCTGGGACATCGTCGCCGACCTGGTCTCGGGTGAGCTGCCGCCCGAGGTGCTGTTGGGTCCGGCGGCCGGCGAGGACGCGGCCCTTGTAGAGATCGGCGGCGAACTGTGGGCGGTCGCTTCGGACCCGGTCTCCTTCACCGCAACCGACGCCGGCCGCCTCGCGGTCATCGTCAACGCCAACGACGTGGCGGTACGCGGCGCCCGCCCCCGGTTCTTCCTCGCGGTCGGGTTGATCGCACCCCACGAAGCCACCGAACAACGGGTTCGGGAACTCCTGTCCCAGGTGCGCGACACCTGCGCGATGGTTGGCGCGACCCTTATCGGCGGTCACACCGAAATCACCCCCGGTCTGCCCCACAGCATGGTGGTCGGCACCATGTTCGGCCGGGTCGAGGGCGAGCCGCTGACCACCGGCGGTCTCCGAGAGGGAGATCTGGTGGGCATGACCCGGTCCGCAGGTCTCGAAGGGACCGCCATTCTTTTCGCCGAGCACGGCGACCGGATTCGCGCGATGCACGATAGTGATGCCCTCGAGGCGGCCAACGAGATCCTCGCCGGCGACTGGTTGCTGGTGGTGCCCCAGGCCCTACGGGCGGCCGGCTGCCGCGGCGTGACAGCCCTCCACGACGTCACCGAGGGCGGTGTCGGCGAGGCCCTCTACGAGATGGCCCTCGCCTCGGGCCTTGCCATTGAGGTGCACCGGTCTTCCATTCCGGTGCTGCCGGCAACCACCGCCATCTGCGGCGACCTCGGGATCGACCCACTCGGCCTCATCGGCTCCGGCTCCCTCATCGTGGGTTGCGATTCGGAGGGGGCGGCCGAGGTCGAAAGCCAGCTTGCTGAAGACGGCGTCCCCTTCACCTGGATCGGGCGCGCGGTGGCGGCCGAGGAAAGATCCGTCGTGACCGTGCCCCGCTTCCCCAGGGACGAGCTCATCAAGACAACCTTGTTACGTGGAATCGAGGCGGTCATCTTCGACATGGATGGCACCCTGGTCGACTCGAGCTACGACTGGCCGGCCATCAGGCAACGCCTCGGGGTCACAGGCGCCTCCATCATCGACGACCTGAACGGACTCCCGGAGCCGGATCGGAGCCGGCGGTGGGCCGAGCTCGAGGAGATCGAAGCGACTGCCACCGCCGGAGCAACGATCTACGAAGGCGCCCACGAGCTTCTCGAGGTGCTCGTCGAACACCGCCTTTCGACCGCGCTCGTGACCAACAACTCCGACGCCAACGCCCAACGCCTCCTGGAACGCTTCGGGCTCATTTTCAACGTGATCGTGACCCGCGATTCCGGCCTCTGGAAACCCTCGGGGGCGCCCGTCAAAGAGGCCGCGCACCGGCTCGGCATCGCGCCCGATCGATGCCTCGGGGTTGGAGACTCTCACTACGACATCCTTGCCGCACGCGAGGCCGGGCTCGGTCGGATCTGCGTTCTTCACGACCGCGCCGGGCGCCACGACGGTGAGGCGGATCACGCCTTCAAGGACATTCCGGCGTTTGTGCGGTACTTGAAGATCGTTCTGAAGTGAATTCTCAATTCTTAATTCTCAATTCTCAATGCCGCTCAGCTGCCCATGACACGGTTGGGGGAGGCGTGGAAATTGAGAATTGAGAATTGAGAATTGAGAATTATTCCGCGTCCAACGCTGCCCTCAACTCCCCCAGCTCGCCCTGAATCAGGCTCACATTGTCCGGGCCCATCCGCAGGAGATGGCGCTGAGCGCCGGTCAGCAACTCGAGCTCTTCGTCAGCCCAGGCGTATGTCACGACGAGCTGATTGAGCCGAGCCGGCCTTTCCAATACCGGCACCGCCAGCAGCTGATCGAAGGCCGCGTTAAGGCGGCTGTCGAAGCTCCGGCCGCGAGGGCCGATCTCGCCATAGGCTTCGTCGATGAGAGGCTTGAGCTCGCGATACAGGGCCACTACACCGTCGGTGTCTAACGATGCAAAGACCTGTGCCGGGAGGTCGTAACGACGGTAGCTCGAATTCTCGACCACGATCACGTCGCCACCCTTTACATCAACCTCAAACCCCTCGGTAGGGCGCAGGAACTCGATCTGAGCCCGCGGGCTGACGCCTGAGGCGATGTTGTCGACCGAAGTGACGAATCGTCGGACCAGATCCTCGTTGACGAGCCAGGCTGCGAGCTTGGGGTTGGCGGAGAGACCAGCCGCCAGCTCCCGCACGACCGCGTCGCTGGTGCTGAGGGTGGTGCCGGCAAGGCGTGCCGAGAGTCTATCCTCGAGGCTCGGGGTCGGTGTCGGTTCGGGCGCGGGCGTCGCCGCCGTAACCGTTTCTACTGGTCCCCCACCGTCGCCGGGGCGAAGCCACCAAATGACGGCCGCGATGACGATCACCAGAAGTGCAATGAAGATGCCGATGATGGTGCGGTTGTTCTCTGCCATGGAAGCCTCCGGGCACCAGAATACACGGACGCACAATACTCGCTACCCGAACTACCTCTCTAACTTCAGATTTTCGGGTCGCAGCTCACTGCCACGGCCACCACAGCTCAGCCAATAAGCCGTAAGCCAGCAGAGAGCTGCGACCCGAAAATCTGATCATGGGGTAACATCACCGGGCGCCAAGACAAATGACGAACGAACTGCCACGAAGGAGGCAACGTGATCGACCCGCAGTTGAATCTGTGGCCCGAGGACGAGCACAACACCGAGCTGGTGGCCAACGTCCACCCGCCAGAGTGGCAGAATCCGACTCCCGACGGACGTTACAACCTGGTGGTCCTTGGCGGTGGTACCGCCGGGCTGGTGGCCGCGGCCGGGGCCGCAGGCATGGGCGCCAGGGTCGCCCTTATCGAGCGCCAGCTGAT
>PVMK01143179.1_pt1 | contig 14734 bp, 16 predicted proteins | sample 1853481 | NCBI WGS metagenome assembly PVMK01 (sample SAMN08533507, study PRJNA380276) | Marine sediment metagenome, whole genome shotgun sequencing project.
ACCCGCAGACTGCACTGAATAAAGGAACTTTTGGAGCTGCATTCGTTATGCTTCCGGTTACTTATGTCGTCGCAAAATGGCTTATTCCCGGAGAGATCACCATTGCAGGTGTTGAAGGAATAACCAGTATGGATATATTCCTGGCAACAATCTTCGGTCTTATTGCCGGCGTATTAATCGGCATCTTTTCAGAGTACTACACATCAAAAGAAAAGAAACCGGTTCATAAAATAGCTGCAGAATGTGAAACCGGACCTGCAACATGTATTATTTCAGGTGTTGCAACCGGAATGGAATCTGTCTGTCTACCCGTAATCTGTATTGCAGGTGCGATTTTAACTTCGCATCATTTTGCCGGACTCTACGGTATTGCAATAGCAGCACTGGGTATGCTTTCAACTATCGGTATTCAGCTGGCGGTTGACGCATATGGACCGATTGCTGACAATGCCGGCGGGCTGGCTGAAATGGCAGAACTGCCGGCTGAAGTCCGTGAAAGAACAGATAACCTTGATGCTGTTGGAAACACAACCGCAGCCATTGGTAAAGGCTTTGCAATTGGATCTGCGGCACTTACCTCACTGGCACTTTTCGCAGCCTTCAGAATACAGGCAGACGTTGGTCCTCTTGATCTTACCAAACCTACCATAATGGCCGGTCTCTTTATCGGCGGCATGCTTCCATTTCTTTTTTCATCAATGTCAATGCGTGCTGTAGGTGAAGCGGCAAAAGAGATGATTATTGAAGTTAGAAGACAGTTCAGAGAAATCCCCGGGCTGCTGGAAGGAAAAGCACTGCAGAATATTCAAAGTGCGTTGACATCTCAACAGCCGCTGCTCTTAAAAAAATGATCGCCCCGAGCCTTATGGCTATTATCGTACCCTGTTGTTTTTGGATTTATCAGCAAAGAAGCACTTGGCGGTCTGCTCGCAGGTGTAACCGTAACAGGTGTTCTGCTTGCGATCTTCCAGTCAAACGCAGGCGGTGCCTGGGATAATGCTAAGAAATATATTGAGGAAGGTCATCACGGGCGGTAAGGGCTCAGAAGCTCACAAAGCCGGGGTAATCGGTGATACCGTAGGCGATCCTTTCAAGGATACCTCAGGTCCTTCACTCAATATCCTTATTAAACTTATGGCAGTTGTTGCACTGGTTATTGCACCTTTGATTAAGTAATAATATCACTTATCAACAAAAGCCCGTCTCAGGTTAGAGACGGGCTTTTTTATTTTCTTAAGATTAAAGAAAGTCACGCATGGAATGCTGCTAAATAAAACTACTAAAGGAACAGTTAACCTCTTTATGAGGAAGCGTTACGGTTCTAATCCTTAATTTAAAAGTCAGGATTAATAATTCTTTCGCGGTTTTTTAATGACCATTTTTCATATTATCGGTTCAACATTGTTGTTGGAAAACCGGATCTGATACAGTCTCTAAAAACTGCTTCCAGAGGCGTAGCCTGCATAGTTTGAAGTTTTTTAAAAATATCAGGCCGCTCTTTTGAAACCATGGGCATGATTTCTGCCATGGCTGCACCAACTATCTGGGGGGTCTCATAGGGGTCAAGGATACCCGTGAGTGTCCTGGTAATTTTGCTAAAAAGATAGTCCATGTCATCCGGTGTCAGACAATAAGGCATAACCACATTCTTAATAATATCCTGATAGTCATATTTCTTAATAACTTCATCACGCCACCACTCAAGGTAATCACGGACGCCGGTACGTGAGATATCTCCCTCAACCAGGGCACAGGTAATTGAATTTGCCGCTTTCCATCCACTGATAATCGCTCCGGACATTTCAGCTTCCATGCACCATACGGCATCAGATATAAGTACAACCTGATCCTTATAGGGATCTTCAATATGAGCGAACATATCTCCTACAATGGGCAGGCAGCGTTTTTTTTCAGCATGTTTAAACCAGGAAGCAAAAGGCCCCTGCGAAATAAATCTTTCAAAAGCGCCTCTCAGATCAGCCTCTGGATGCAAACAGCCAAGCATAACAAAATGTTCATCAGGTACTGACCTGGGAGTCATCCAGATTCTCATGGGTGTTTTTTCATTAAGAAAAAACTGCATCAGCGCATATTTTTCAGAAGGCTCAACGCCTGTCATTTCATAGCCAAGGGTTGTGGGTGTACCGTAAAATTTCCTGTTTTTATTGAAACCCAGGGTTCTGGCAATACGAGAAGAGCGTCCGTCAGCAGCAATAACAAATGTTCCATTAAAAGAAACACCTTCGCTGGTCAGCACAGTCACACTTCCATTGTTCGTTCGGGTCCCAATCACATTGTACGGGTTAAACACTTCAACTCCGCACTGTTGTGCCTCGCGTAAAAGACCCTGTAAAAGTATTTCCTTATGATACACAGCGCTGATCCTGCCTGATTCACCTTTCGCCTCATTTACCGTATAATCACCCAGCTGAATCTTGTTACCCTTATGTGAAAAGATAGACCACGCATAAAAATCCTGGTGCGGGCCATCATAATTAACAGAAAAACCGTGCCGGGGAAAGCTAAAGCGTTTCTGGTCAGGATTAAGCAAAACACGTTCTTCCAGATATTTACCGGTGAGCGTTACCACCATCATGCTGCAGGCACGGTTAATATCTGTAATAATTTCTTTTCTTTCGATCAGGGCAACTTTAAGTCCGTTCTCGCCTGCTGTTTTAGCTGCCATCAAGCCTGCCGGCCCTGCACCCACAATAATCACATCATATTTTGTTGCCATAAAATTATCTCCTCTGTTCACCTGAGACTATTTCTAATTAAGTCACTTCACCTTGGAATGCTTCACCCGGCATGCACAGACCAATTAACTGAATAATACAAAATTATTTTTTTAAAAAAAGCTTCCCCAATAAAACTGTCATCTGCCACCACCCCGTAATTAATTAGAAGACAAAGCATAGTTACAGCAACAGCCGCAATTAATACGCCGATTACATTTGCTACGGCAAACTTTTTTTTATCAACACCAAGAAGATAAGCGCCGAAGGCTCCTGTATACACCCGGACATGGGAAGCGGAATACCAATAAATACGGCTACCCCAAGTTCACCATATTTTTCAACATAAGGTGGATCTTATGCTGGGTTTTTTCAAGGATGGGCCAGATATTTTTTTCAAACCAGCCCCATTTTCTAAGTATTTCAAAAACCGGGCCCATAATCGCAAAAACAATCCAACCCAGGATAATATTTGCAATTATACAAACCACAACAACAACAGGCCAGGTCAGTTTATCTGCCAGCAGAAAAATACCCCATGGGATAGATGCTCTAAGTTCAAGGGTCGGTATCAGGGTTACAGCAATTAAGATCAATATTGATTTTATCAAAGCATTTTCCTTAAATGGTTAATATTTTCATATCCTTTAGTTTAGTGAACCATTTTATACTGTTTAGCCTCATAATTTCAAGATTTATATCATTTTCCTTAAACCTGAGCATATAAATAATCTTTTAATTGACAGCTGTCTTCCATAAATTTATAATCAAAAAGTAAGAAACTATTCATACAATTGACTAAAAGATGATCATATTAATATCAAATGACGACAGCATCAATGCAAAAGGAATTAATTGCCTTGAAGAAGCTCTAAAGGATCTTGGGGAGGTCTGGACAATAGCTCCGGACAGAGCCCAAAGCGCCATGAGCCGGGCACTTACCCTTTCAATGCCTTTAAAGGCATACAGACTTTCAGATAAACGCTTTATGGTAAACGGAACCCCTTCAGACTGTGTAAACATTGCCGTGAACAAACTTATGCCTGTAAAACCTGACATAATGATATCAGGCATCAACCACGGAGCAAACCTTTGTGATGACATTTCATACTCAGGAACAGTCGCAGCTGCGTTTGAAGCAACCATTCTCGGCATACCGGCAATAGCCGTATCACTTGCATCAAGAACAAGCAGCAACTTTAAACCGGCGGCTGAGTTTATAAAACAACTCATACCTAAAGTAATTCTTGAAGGACTGCCTGAAAACACATTTTTAAATATTAATATCCCGGACACTAAGGGCAATAAAATAACCGCCGCAAAAATAACCCATCAGGGCAAAAGCCTTTATGAAAATATCATTACTGAAAGAACAGACCCCCGAGGAGAAAATTACTTCTGGATCGGTGGGGACGGTACAGCTTATGCTGATATATCCGGGTCAGATGCTAATGCGGTTAAAAATAATTACGCATCCATTACCCCAATAAATACGGACTTAACAGATTACTCTGCTCTGGAGGTTCTTAAAAAATGGGGAATTTAAACAAGATTCAGGTAAGTGTTATCGGTGCAGGAACATGCTCTGATGATATTGCTTCACTTGCATATGAAGTAGGCAGGCACCTCGCCTTAAATAATTGCGTACTCTTATGCGGCGGACTCGGCGGTGTAATGGAACACGCAGCAAAAGGTGCAAGAGAAAATGGCGGACAGACTATAGGCATCCTTCCGGGATTTGATATTTCTGATGCCAACCCCTATATTGACATTGCCGTTCCAACCGGCATCAGTCATGCCAGAAATGTCGTTGTGGTACGGTCAGGAATGGCCTGTATCGCAGTTGAAGGATCTTACGGCACTCTTTCAGAGATCGCTATTGCACTCAAACTAGAAAAGCCTGTAATCGGTCTTAACACCTGGGATATTTCTCCGGATATCATTAAAGCGGCAAACCCTGAAGATGCAGTTAAAAAAGCAATAGAGCAGATAAAAACAGGTATTAATTGACTTCCTATATCTCATCTAAAATATTTAAAATCATAATACTTCTGTCCCTGATTTCCTTCATTCAGGCCTGTTTACACAACCCCCTGCCCTTCCCAATCGGAAAACCCAAAGGAATATATCACACAGTAAAAAAAAATCAAACCCTCTGGAGAATATGCAATACATATACGTAATCTTCAGGATGTTGCTGAACTTAACAATATTAAAAAGACTTCACAGATTAAGGCCGGTGATAAAATATTTATTCCGGGAGCAAAAAGAGTATTATGGGTAAAACCAGCTACAAAAGCTCCAACTAAACAAACAACAAAAAAAACAACTGTTAAGAAAAAGAAAAGAAAAACATACTCCAAAAAAACAGGTTCGAAAAAGATCATCAGCCATTCCGGCATGTTTCAATGGCCTGTGAGAGGCACAGTTATAAAAAGATTTGGAATCTATAACAAAACAAAACATGACGGCATAAACATTAAAGCACCATCCGGCACTGCTGTTAAAGCCTCATCTCCCGGTAAAGTCATTTTCTCATCATTTTTAGAAGGCTACGGTAATACTATTATAATTGAGCATAAAAACAGCTATGTCACGGTATATGGAAATAATAGAGCCAACCTTGTCAGGATCGGGAAAATAGTTAAGACAGGAGAAAAAATTGCAACGGTGGGAGCCTCCGCTGAAAAAAGCAAGACACCCCATCTGCATTTTCAAATAAGGAAATACGACAACCCCAGAAACCCGGCCTTTTATCTGCCGAGGAGATAACCGCTCGATTATAGACTCATAAAGATATAATTCTTTAACCTCGGAGAAGAACTGAAGATTTACCAGATTAAGAGTTTGGCACATAATATGGGCTTTAGAACTTTTCAGGATTACTCATGATATGTAAAAACCTGAACTTGACCTTACAATAATCATAACCTAGTTTTAACTTAATCTGACAAAAACCTGTTATTAAAAGTACTATATATTGTTTTCAACCAGCTGAAAGTTAAGGTTATTATCTCTAATGTTGACTTTTGCGGTGTGTTAAAAAGTTAAGGGTACCTGAAGTAATGTTAATTAGACAGATTATCATAATGTATTATAAATATTATCTTGGGCGTGGTTAAAAACCCAATATCCCAACAAAACGTTAAGCTTACCTAATATATAAGTTATGTTGTTAAAGACGTTGATTGGCTATTAAAACACCATGAGCCCCTTGTTATATTAATTATATTAATCGGAGTATTTTAATGAAGAAAATGTCCGTTTTTAAACAGATCGTCTTTTATTTTATTGCCTCAGTGATATTACCATTATTAGTTACAGAGGGTGTTTTGAGAATTTATAATTATGTTTTTCCTTCCCATATTTTCTTTCATAGTAAAAAAATGCGCCACAAAAGATATCGACCCCCTGGACATTCAATGCATTATGATTTCAGGTTAAATAAGGATGGTTTTGTTGATGTAGAATTTTCTAAATCCAAAGATAGCAAAACTCACAGAATAATTGGCATAGGAGACAGCTTCGTTTATGGATTAGTTCCTTATAAGAATAATTTTCTTACATTATTTGAGGAAAGAATAAATTTAACCAGTTCAAATAAGTTTGAAGTATACAATATGGGAGTAGTAGGTATTGGTCCTATGGAATATCTAACTAATATGGTAGAAGAAGCAATTCAATATAATCCAGATGAAATATGGGTATTTATTTATATTGGGAATGATATAGTTCAATCCAAAAGAAAATTATATACATATTCTTATGTTGCCTCGATTTATTATTATCTAAAAGAAATATATAAGTATCAGCGAGGACAGGTTAAGAGCAAAGTGTGGATAAAAGAGAGAAAATATTCAGACCTGATTTCTAATCAACCTGAGGACCTTGTACATATACGAAAGACTCAGGGATGGTTTATAGATCCGTTATTTAATTTTTCATCAAAATCAGTATTGGAATCACGCATCAAAGACGCATTACATTACATTAATAAGATGAAGCTTATTAGTGATAAAATGGGAATGGTATTCAAGGTTTTCATCCTTCCTGATAAAATACAATTTGACTTAAACTTACAAAAGCAACTCATTGACTTACAAAAACTTGAAAAAAATGAATATGATTTTTATCAGCCTAATCGTATAATGCATGAGAAACTTAATGTTCTGGGCATTTCGTATTACGATTTTTTCGATGATTTTAAATTATCATATCAGACTCAACAGTTATTTAGACATAACGATATACATTGGAACATTAGAGGTAATGAGCTTGCTACTGAATTATTATTGCAATTGTACTCCAAAGATTTCTCCGGCAATTGATTTGTACATAAGAAGTTGAACAAGCGTATACTTGCAATTTATAATGTAAAAAAATAAAGTACATAACATTCTCATGGGCAGTGAACGAGTGCCAGCAGTGACTTTTTTGCATTTAGTTGACTTAAGTTTTTCAAATCATCTTTTCGCTGTTAGATGCGCTATAGACACCCGGCAGTTATGAGGCCATTACACATAACCATAAGTACCCTTAACAAACCACAAATTCAACAGTTCGTACCATACTCTTAATTCTAACCAATGTTCACATAACTATTCGTAACCTTAACTAATTGAAAAAAGAAAGGCGCCACATAGTTAAATATGTCAGGTGTTTAGTTTGCTTATGATAATATAAATTTTAAACTTTTTTAATTTTCAGGATGGCAGCATAGAATAATGAATTGATGTCAGGTGAGATCTGATCTCTGCTGTAAGGTCTGTCAGATCAAGTCCAAGCTTTTACACAGAGTAATATGAAATAGGCAGAGCTAAAACCCTGCCTTTAAATTTTAATTGCAATATTAAACTTGCTGCTAACATTCCTTAAGGAGCTGTAATTGCCGTTGCTGTAAAAATCACTTCGACCTGCCTTTTAAAATCAACATATTACATCCGTGGGACATCATCCGACTGACTTTCTGCATATTTACCCTATCCTTCATCGGTAAACATTATTCCTCCGGTGGATCATTATTAATTTTTATTTTTTTATAGCCTTCTTTTTCCTTCTGTCTTTTCTTCTTTCCAGTCCTACTCCGGCCCCATTGTCATCATCTTCCTCCTCGATCCCTTCGTCCTCATCCTCATCTTCTTCCTCTTCAACTTTTTTGGTATTATAGGGCTCTTGAAACTCATAATTGCCGGTTGTGGACTTTTCCTGGGCAAAGATCATTGGCGTGTTTTCTTCAGCCATTTCTGCTCCTGTGAGTTTTGACTGATCTTTTGCAAAATCTTCAGCAAAACTGAAATCAATCAGACCTGCATATGTAAGTGTCAAACACCAAAACTGCTGTTAAAATAATTTTTTTCATCTAAAATCTCCTCTCGATAAAGTCAAATTACGAGAACAGATACTTAATATTTTCCAGATAAAATCAAACTATGTTTTTGGCATATTATATTAACTATAGCATTTATTAAAGGTACTAATGATACTGCAGAAAAATCATTTCTGCGAAGCTAATAATAAAAGTAATTTATAAAAATAAAGGCGGGGTTTTCATTCCCGCCTCATAAAAATATTTGCTAGTCGTTTTTGTTTTTGACCTACTCAGCCAGCGGTATATTAAGAGCACAATCAAATCGGATGATGGCCTGGATTTTATTTTCCATCTGAAAGTAGGTCATCAGCTTTTTGTCAGGTATCACAGCGCTTAATTTCTTTAAATAAGATTTTTTGAGTTTAATAAGGTCTTCTTCAATTACAATGTAATCACTTATAAGCTGTTTTGCCTTTTCATCTGAAAGGGATCTGGCTTTGTATTCTTTGGCATAATCCTTAATCAGGTTGATAAGTCTATCGTTAACTTTAGCGATGTCTATTTGAAAGCTTTCATAGAGCGGCCAGAAGGCTTTTCCCTCAGTAGCCGTAAGCTTCAGGTTTTCCGCAGTCAGGGCCTTTTTGTCTGCTTTGGCCTCCTGTCGGAGGGTTTCCATGGCGTTGGGCGAGGGATCAAGTGCAAAGGCCGGTGCAACCCATAGGCAAATAAGCAGGATACTGATGATAGGTAATGTTTTTTTCATGTTATAATTCCTTTTCTATGCAATATTGTTTAAGATTATTTAAGATTGTTAGAACAAATATAATGTTTTGTCAAGGGTCTTTGTTTTATATTTAGGGAAAAAGAACTTAAAATTTCTTAGCCATAAGATACAGAAAAAGAGGAGCGCTACTTTTTAGACGTCATTAATTCACCAGCCTCTTCTCACCTTCTGTCCGGTATGAATGACTGCGCTATAGTCTCTGTCACGGGGTGACATTTCCGCCAACAACACTAAATCAAATGCCTCTGATTGCCGTCACGGAATACCGCGCGATCCCGTCCGCGTCCAGGACCCACCGCCCCTTTGTCCTGGAGAGCGAAAAATCGATTGAGCCCTTGCCATTAATTGTCCGGTAGACAAGTTCCGTGCAGCACTGATACGTGTCATCGGTGAAATCAAATTTAAAGTCATAAACTGCACCTACGTACTGGAGCACGGCCACCAGTTGATCAAGCCGTTCCTCTTGTGATATCCTGGGCCGGATAATTACCATTCGATTGATGTGTGTCGAAAGCAAGTACTCCAGAGAATTCATTATCACGCCTTCAGAAACAGCCTCAACCACGTCGACCCTGCTGCCGTCTTCTTTTGTTTCTATCCTGACACGCTTAAGCAGTTCTGTGCTCTGATGTTTCGAGACGGCACGGCGTTTCAACACATCGTCCGTCAGTCCCGCCCGCCGCCGATCCTGAACCGAACCAATATACGTGATTCCGTGTTTGAATATTCCGGGCAAAAACACGTTGCTCATGTATCCCGCCGTGTACGTCAACACAATATCGCCGGGCTGCAGCAGCGCCTTTATCTGTTTCACCTGTGATTTTGAAAATTGTGTCAGGTGTGAGTCGGGTTTTTGTATCCGTCCGACGTTCTTGAAGACGACTCCCACGGCTCTTATACTTACCCTTTTCTAATTCGCCACCCATGCTATCGGCCATGGCAGCTATCCGGCTGTGGTGCAGTAGATTTCCAAGATCCGGAATGCCAAGCCTTTTGGCATGTATTACATAGCTGGTCTGAATGTGCGTATCAGCATGCAGTCGGAACATATCAGATATCATTTCCGCATAAACGGGGTCGGTTCTCTGAATCTTTGAAAGACTGCTTTCCGGATCAACGAGATCCTTCAGAAACAGGTGCCAGGCCAGGTCGATCATGTCGAGACGGTTAGGAGCCGTTACATTGTTGAGCATCCGGTCGTAGAACCCGCCTGGAATCTCGAATCGCGGATGTTTTGCGTTGATCAAGCGGGTAATTCCTTTTTGTCCGAAAAACAGAGCCACAAACCGTGAATCAAAGTAGTTAATCCTCAGGCCCCGCACTTATCCCCAGAATCGCACCCCTTGTATGTATTTCAGGATTGCTGGACTGACAGCCGCGGTAGTAAGTGAGGATGTTGTGAATCGTGTCCCGGACTTTTGTGAAGCGTAGCAGAAGAAACTCAATATCTTTATTCTGATTTTCGGTCAGGTAAAGTGATGTCCCTGTTGTCAAACGCCCTCTTAGTGCGGTCATCTCGCGGTCAAGATCCTCCATTTCGTTATGGAGGAGAGTCAACTTCTGCAAATCCTTTTCAATCCCGGTCCATTCCATAGTCTGAACAGTCTCCCACAAGGGCAGCTCCGTCGTTCGGTCCAAAAAGATCAATCCAATTCTCCCTGTTTTTGACTATGAAACGTCGAACACCCCGCTGTAAAGCAAAGCAATAGGACTCCGATTAAAAATCTCATGATCACGTTCCCTTGATATATACTGAACTTCACAAACCGTATAACATCACATCAATTCAAATGAATCTAAGGTTTAATGTGGCGGAAAGATTTTATTCCAGTCCTTCTTCATATCCACAATGATCCAGCCTTTAGAAGCTGCCTGATCGAGTGCCTTGTCAAGCGTACCGACGTGGCTTTTGCGGTCATAGGCATACTCCCGGTCCGCGTCGGTATGATGAACAAACAGACCCAGTCTGCGTCCATCGCCGGCCATGGTATATTCAATCATCTGCATGTCAGCATCGGCATTGCCGAATGCCAGGATAGGCCGACGGCCGATGTGTTGATAAATACCAACGGGCTTGCCTGCTTTATCATTTATAAAGTTAATTTTCGGCTGACGAACCAGCACAGGTTTACCGTTCTTTATTTGAAATTCTGATACAATACTGAGCCCACGACCTGTTCCGGCGGAATGCCGTAATTTTTCTCAGTGATGGGACGCATGAACGCGATACCGCCGCCGGAGACGATAAAGGTCTTAAAACCATTCGCCCGCAGGTATTCGAGCAGTTCAACCTGTGGCTGGTAGAAGCTCTCGCTATACAGGCGATCGAATTTGGGCTGTTTGGTTGTCGCCAGCCAGTCCGCAGCCATCATTTCGAACTCAGCTGCTGTCATCCCGGAATGGGTCGCCATGAGGATCTCCATAAGGCCTTTCATCCCCGATGCTCCAACGGTCTTCATGTCGCCTGCCAGCAGGGCCTTGAAGGGCTGTTTGGTCTTCCACTCCGGGTGCTTCGGAGCGAGCTTTTTGACACGCTCAAATGCGAAAAGGACCTGGGTATACATGGGATATTCCACCCATAAGGTGCCGTCATGGTCAAAGACGGCGATGCGATCGACCGGTTCGACATAGTCCTTGCCGCCTTTTTCCGTCACAGCCGCAACGAACTCTACAATTGCCTGCTTCGCCGGCCCTTTGTTCCACGAGGGTAGAAGGTCCTTCGCAACGGCACTGCCGGACAGGAATATGACCAGAAACGCTGTCAGTAACATACGTATTATTCGTTGCCTTCTCATTGCTTGTCCCTTTATGGTTTTAGTCCTCAAGGTTTTGTTCCTCATGACTTTGCTCCTATTGTTTTATTTACTCTAGCGACCACTCAATGAACCACAGAATCACTACACCTTTTCAAGTCATTGAGCTAGTAGCTCTTGACAAAGAACTTCTCAGTCGGCCCGTAAAAGCGGAACAGCAGAAAATAATCGTGCTCTTTAACGGTCGGCGACTCTCTGTTCCTCAATAAAAAACCTTTGAGCACTCGAACCCCAATACCGTAATATCGCCACCTTTCCCCGCACTTCATCCTTTATTTGCCGAAGATCGCCTTCTTGATAAGGCCAGGAACCACCGGGGTAACCTGGAGTCTGAACGCAACCCGCTGGCCCCAGTCGTCCGGGCTGACCACCGAGTACTCCAGACCAAACTTTATATTAACCGGCAACCTGCCTATTTTGGTCGTCTTTCCGACGTAGCCCCCGACGGGGACACTCCATTTGTTACCCGAGTCAGCCTGATGGTTGTATGTGATCGTAGGATTCATCCCGACCTGCCAGGCATTTGGCAGCATGTAGTTGAAAAAATAGAGCAGGCTCCCCTTGTTTACATTGGGCGTGTTCTTATCCTGGCCCGTTGATCCGATTTTCCAGAAGTAGTTCGGGAAAATCCCGAATGTCATATTTTTGTGCGTATAGCCTAAAACGGCGGCCGGCCCCATAGCAAACTGGTCCTCACCCAGGGCATCGGTCGTGGCGGTAGGAAAAAGCGCGACAGGGCCCGTACCTAAGAGCCAATTCCCTGCCTTTGATTTGGGAACATTAATCAGCATGGGCAGCTGGATGTCACCGATACCCCCTTGATGCGTGAAGTCGTTGTTCCCCTTCGGGACGGGCTCGCTGAAAACGATCGGAATGATGGGTCTTACGATCATCCTGATTTCACTCTCCCCTTCTCCCCATAGGGGAATGGGCATGACTGGCTGAAACGCCAGGACACCGCCGACCTCGGGGTCACCGCTGTTTATGTCTCCGTCGTAGAACGCGGGCGCATTTAAGCTAAAGGCCAGCTGCCAGAGATCGCTGACCGGGTTTGCGAGTTTGGACCCGATAGCTCCCATAGACCCGTGTTTGGGGTGCACGGCTTTTGTTTCTCCGACCTCTGAATCCTCCGCGTGCGGGTGCGGCGTCACATCGTGGGACCAGGCGGGTGTCGCCATGAGGCCAGGCCCGTTCGACAAGGGTATCGGAAAGAGCATGGCCCCGCAGATCAGGCAAGCCAATAAAAGAGTTCCTCCTTGAAGTTTCATAGCATTTCTCCTTTGTATTAATTATATTAATGAGTTGTAGACTTGCTAACTATATTTCAAAAACAAGCTATCCGTCTAAAATTCTGGGCATATTTAATCTTCTCTTTAGAATTTTTTAGAAATCAATCACCAGTCTCATGCCAAGAATAACAGCAGTGCTGTCGTCTCTATTCTCATTGTCCACGAGCTGCGCGTCCGCGGTTAAATGCATCCATGGAGTTACCCCTATATTGTAATAGACCTCCGCGCCCCATATATCTTCAAGGTCAAGAACGTCAGCGCCCAAATCGAAATGTTTCAAATCGCTGCTGAGCTGATTGAAGAATCCCCCGACCCCCATCCGGTCATTCGGGCGTGAACAAATGAGACCCATGGCCTCTATTGAAGCGTATCCGCCCCATCTGCCAAAGCTGGGATCACCGTCACTTAGCGACGCGCCAGTAAAAAATCGCAGATGCCTTTTATCGTTATGAGCTTCCTGCCAAAGGATCTGTTCGTAATAAACAGCAGTTGTCCAGACACCATCATCTTTCTCCCCTTCCAGCCCTTCGGCGTATTCAAATCCCCAATCAGAGGATTCCAGAGAACTATACTCTCTGTTAGCAGCCATTCCGGCGGCAAACAGAAGGGAGCCGGGCTTTTGACCTATATCAAAAAAGAATCTCCACAAACCGAGGAGTCCGGCGCCATCGTCAAATAATTTGGAAAAGCCGGACGTGGTTGCACAACTGTTCAGGTCAAAGACAAGCACTCCACCCCGGATTTGTCCATCATCTGTGAGCACCAGCGCCCCCGCACCCAGGACGGCCAGGTTTACCCACCTAAGCCAGGGCAGGGCTGCTGCAAGCATGTTGGTATTCATGAAACCATCGACACCTACCCCCATCTGGGGATATACCATACCCCATAAATCAACGACGTTTATCTTTCCGGCGGCCAATAAGAAATTTTTGCTCAGCGCCTGTTCAACGAGAAACCCGGTAATTGCCGTTTCACGATCATCGGGCTTTGGATAGAGCATGGACGTATTTGCTAAAGCTGATCCGCCGGCATCTTCGATAATGGAATTGCCGAACTGCGTTTCAGCATGTATTTTAACGAATAGGCCCTCCCACAGACCAAGCTTATGACCGTCAATATTGATGAAGTAATCCATCTTACCGCCATACTTGAAATTATCATCGTCTGTGCCGCCATTGGTAACGCCCTGATAAAACTGGGTCAAGCGAAGATCCAGCTGGATGCCGTGTTTGGTGAGGTCGGACCGCAGCCCACCCCAGTCTCCTGTGAGCTTGTCCCGGGTCCAGATATCACTTGCCCGGGCATTGGTTGCGGGCAGTGCTGCACATAATAAAAACAGTACTGCCAGAAAAATCCTGGCGGTTTTAATCAATTTTTCCATGGCAGACCTTTTCTAATAGTTACGTTTATGTTTTTATAGATTTTTATTCTGCAACAAAATATTTATAAGAATCAATCATCATTTCCTGATCTTTTAAACAGGCGACCAGAATTTACATCCAACGGACTGCAAGCAAGTAATATGTCTTGCTCTATGCTCTATTCAACTTACTTATTTTATCAACGATTCTAGTTTTAATTATTGATATTTTAAGGAAAAACAGTTTTACACTCGTTCTATAAGTTAAGGAACAATTAAGAGAAAGAACCAGAGCAGTGTTTAAAGAACTACTGAAAGGCATCTCTTATTTTACACATATTCATACTTTCTCTTAGTTGTTCCTTTGTGTTGGGATGTGCCTGCCCGGCTCACCGGACAAGCACATCCCTTGCTAACTGAGATTCTGAGATCGGAATCTCAGTTA
>PVMK01169267.1_pt1 | contig 14732 bp, 19 predicted proteins | sample 1853481 | NCBI WGS metagenome assembly PVMK01 (sample SAMN08533507, study PRJNA380276) | Marine sediment metagenome, whole genome shotgun sequencing project.
TTTTGATAAATGGCATCTCACAGTTATCCTTAACCTCAGTATTTCAGTCCAAATATCCGTTATAGTAAAAATGGATATTAATAATAAAGTTATGCTTCTGGAAGAATTGCAAGAATTTCTGAATAGTCGCATGGTTACCTACATTGCTATTTCTAGGCTTCTTGATCAAATTGCTACTGTACAAACTGATTCTGAGAAGCTTCTTATACTAAAATCAGCAGATGTACAGAGGCAATTGCAAGAGGGGGTAGAATCTCTTAATGATCTATGTATTTCCAAGCTCAATGGCGATATTACAGATAGTCTACGAGTTGATAATCAGAAGCTAGAAGAATACAGGTCTAAGTTGTTCGATTTGTTAAAGAGTTAACATTCTCTATTACAACAGTTTCAGAGATCACAATTTATTCATAAATAGGTATGTAGATAGCGATCCTATAGGTAGATCAAGCAGCATTATTCGCACTCATTTTCCATTCTGTACCAAATGATTGCTTTCGGGCCTATGCCTGCTGATACCTACCAATCAATATATTATCCAAGAAACAGCTAGATCATTTTCTAGCATTACCCCCAAAATAACCCCAAATGATTGGATGTTATCAAATTGTATTGGCAACTGAATCCGATCGTCTGTTGTTGCATAAGGGGGTCAATTATATCTAACAAAAAACCCGGCACTAGGCCGGGTTAATTTTTACTATTATTATAAAGCTCTTCATATTCTAGTTTAGGAACTCGTGACATAATCAACCCGCTAGTTTCTGGCCATTCCCTTCTACTTAACGTTTCGATTCAGAAAACTATGGATCTTCTGTGCAATGTCAGCACCATCTTCTTCTAATGCGAAGTGTCCGGTGTCATACAGATGCATCTCTACATTGTTAAGGTCACGTTTGTACGGATGAGCCCCTTCTACTGGAAAGATTTCATCCTTGTCGCCCCATACAATCAGTGTTGCTGGCTGATATTTACGAAAGTATGCCTGCCACTGTGGATAGAGTGGTGGGTTGCTACCGTAATCATAAAACATCTGCAACTGAATTTCCTGATTACCGGGACGGTCAAGTAACATTTGATCCATGTTAATGGCATCATGTCCGATGCGTGCAGGATCACGAACCCCATTGGTGTACTGCCATGTGGTAGCACCTTTTGTAAGCAGGAAACGTAGTGCATCTTCGTTGGCCATATTGGGCTGCTTGTAAGCGTTTTTCACGTTGGTCCACCAAGGATTATCGAGCCCGACGTTAACTGCTTGACGATTTTGCCAATAGGCCTTAATTGGCTCCCAGAAATTGTTATCGATCCCTTCATCATACGCGTTGCCATTCTGGATGATCAAAGACTGAACGCGATCTGGTTGATTAGCTGCAATTCTGAAACCGATCGGTGCGCCGTAATCCATCACATATAGCGAATATTTTTTGAGCTCTAGTTTGGATATTAACTGCTCAATAATCGCAGCCATGTGTTCAAAGGTGTAATCGAATTCGCCCACTAGTGGCATTGGGCTGTTACCGTAACCTGGGTAGTCTGGTGCAATCACATGATAGTCGTCAGCCAACTTAGGAATGAGTGTTCTAAACATGTGTGAAGAAGTCGGGAAACCATGTAGCAGAATTACAGTAGGGTTATCACTATTACCTGTCTCACGATAGTAGATGTCCAAACCTTCTATATTTGCGGTGCGATGGTAAATAACATTATCACTTTTATTTGCAGCAAATACGTTGTTCGTAACTACAATCATTGTGAGGAGTAACAAACAAGTAATAAAGCTAAAGCTGATTTTTTGTGCTTGTTGATATGTTCTCATGATCTAAATCTCCTATTAAGGTTAAAATTAAACCCCACAAAGGTAACCATTGTACAGATTATTTACAGGTTACTACTATACAAGTAACCTGTCAAATGCTATATTATAGGTTATCTATTATTTATTAGTTTGTATACTAGTTGACAGCCCATAGGAGTAAGCAGTCATGAACGATACCACACTACCAGCACCATTTTTCATCGCAGATGATCGTGCATTAGATTTTCTGAATACCCTGGCTAGACCATGGGGAAAAGAAATTGATTGGCTCAACAGTGGGCCAAACTTGCTTAATTGGCTTGAAAAGGCTGGCATGGCGCCCACAGAAGAATTAACAAGATTTCGAGAAGAAATAGATCTAGTTAAATGTAATGCCCTTGCAGCTCAAGCACGAGAATTACGTGAGTGGTTTCGCAGTTTTGTCAGCACTCATGCTGGTCAGCCACTTAATTCATCGGCGTTTGCTGAATTGAATCAACTCAACCATCTTTTGGCAAAAGACAATAACTATCCTCAGATTGAAGTAAGGAATTTACACAATCAGGATCAGGAGGTTGATAAAAAGGAAGCGCCATTTCTTTGGAAACAACAACGTCGCTGGGACTCCCCTGGTACACTATTACTACCACTTGCACAAGCCATAGGTAAATTCTTATGCCAAAATGAATTCGAAAGTGTCAAACGCTGTAAAGGTCCGAAATGCATACTCTGGTTTCTTGATGTTAGTCAAAACCACACGCGCCACTGGTGCTCTATGGCTATTTGCGGTAATCGTGCAAAAGCGGCAGCTTATAGGAAAAGAAAAAAGCATAAGGCGGCATAACAAATAGAAATCCTCTACAGCAGTTGAGTGTAGTTGTACCTAAATAAGATATATTTGGGAAAATACGATTATCCGCTTTTGGCACAAATCGGATAATCGGAAAATTAATTTTCATTCCTCTGGTAATTACTTATTGTAGTATTCTTCAAATGATCTGTGACACCTGCCGTGGTATGATTTATTGAACGATAAACGACTACTGAAAGGTTCAAAGCTAACGATCTGAGGTTATATCATGAACAGAATACAGGAAGACAATTACTACAAAACAAGGACCATGAGATTTCAAGCATCGAGCCGATTAAGTCTGTTTATGATGCCATGCAATTGATAGCAGCTAAGAATATAGGTGCTACTGGTACTTGAAGACAGGAAATTAATCGGCATCATCTCTGAGAGAGATTTTTCTCGTAAAGCAAACATGCCAGATAAACCGTTGCAAGATCTTCTAGTAAAAGGAATCATGACTAGTAAAGTGGTGTATGTAAATCCTGATTATACAACCGAGGATTGTAAGGCGCTGGTTACAGAAATGCGATCACGCCATTTACCAGTACTAGAAACCGATCAGATAGTCGGCATTATCTCTATTAGAGATTTGGTTAAGGACGCCATATCTGATCGGAAATTTGTTATCGGCCAGCCTGAACGCTATATTTATGAAACTCGCTGATCTAACATCTCACCATATTGAGGGAATTGCCGTACACGGAGATACTCCATTCAATGTTCCTTTGTTCTCACATATAGAGGGCAATCTATGGATGGGTGGATGCCCTATTAAATCGGCACCGGACGATTTTGAGTATATTGTAAGTCTGTACTCATCAGAGCCTTATACAATAAATTATTCTCAAGTACACACAAAAGCCCCCCTTTTTGATGAAGCTAGTATACCTAATGAAGAGCGTCTATATGCTCTTGCTAGGTGCGTGAACGCATACAAGCGACACGGAGTTACGCTGGTACATTGTCAGGCTGGATTGAATAGGTCAGGGCTAGTTTCTGCTTTGGCTCTTATTCTTGATGGTAAGACACCAGAAAATGCCATTTCCATGCTAAGAAATAAAAGATCTCCCGCTGTTCTATGTAACCGGACTTTTGAAGAATGGTTACTCACGAGGAATAAGTAAAAAACTGTCCGCATCCCATCATAGTGATGAGCAAATCAAACGTTCATGAGGAAACAGTGATGAAGGGTTATGAGATCATTTTTTTCACCCACGAAGGTCGCCGTCACGGGACGACGCAGATGGCAGAGTGGCTCTTGCTCACCACCCGTAATTTAGGACTCCGTGGTGCAACTATCGTGACTGGCAGCGAAGGCTACGGACATAAACACCACATCCACTCTGCGCACTTTTTCGAGTTAGCTGACAACCCACAGGAAATAGTGATAATCGCTAGCGAGGAAGAGACAGATCGCTTGTTTGATCATTTGCAAAAAGAAGGTGAGCATATATTCTACGTCAAAAAATCAGTTGAATTCGGTATGCTGGGTAAACCAGACCGATGACCTACAGCTTTGCTTGATTCTTTCGATATGACTGAAAACTTTAAAATCCTACTTATACCAATAAAAATCGGCAATAAATTGCGAGAGTGCTGAATTTCAGCTTTCGACCAAAAGCCTACATTCAGAAAATCAACGTTTGAAACTTGTCGATATTTTCGACACTGAGAAAAATCGAATCATATTACGATCGGACTTTGATGAATAACCAAATTTCTTTATAAAAATTTTAGAAGTAAAAATTATTTCCTAATCTCACTTAGTGAATGGACGTCCACTTTTGGCACAAAGCGGACGCTCAGCGTTTGAATAGTGATTTAAAATAAATAGTCACATCAATACCCCATCTTTGGGTTCTATGAGTGGTGGAATCGAAGACTCCCCTAACTGTTGTCTCAAATCAATCTCAATCTTCCGGCAAATGGAGGACATAGCAACATCTTCTAATTTTCGTTCGAATGGTTCTTCGGTTCGGCTTCCAATAAGTTCAGTAATTGTAAAAATTGTAGCCAAGACAAGATAAATTGGGAGGGCTCCCCCATCCAAGGTGTTGAACAAGTCCAAATGGAAGCAACAACACGAAAACCCAGACGAATGCTTTAGAAAAAAAACCGTATTGGCGGGGTAAGGGTGTGGATTTGATCCGTTCACAACGACCCTGAGCAGCAAAAAACTCTTTAATGGTCACCATTAGTCCATAGACATAGGCCTCCGGTTCGATCCATCCTGATTTGTATAGTTCTTTCAAGCGCATGGACTGCCAATGGTTCAGCATCGTTGCCCTATTTGTCGCTGTATTCAATTTCTTAAATTCCGTATCTGATAGGAAAGGTTTCAATTCCTCCCATGTCTCTTCCTGTCGTAACTGCAAGCGCAAGGAATTGAGAAAAGCAAGATGGCGGTAAATAAGTTCAGTATGAATACCTGAGGCATTTTGTAGTTCTTGCCCTTGCTCTATTGGGGGTTGAACATATCCCATTACTTGGGAAGCAAAATTTCGAGAATAATTCATTAAATCACTCCAGGCCGTCCGAGCCTCCCAATACCGGTTGTACGCTTCATTATTTCGGAAGCCTAACAGAATAGCTACGACTATTCCCAAGACACTAACTTCAGAGACAGGAAAGGCAAGATGTTCAAAGTAAGAATCTAGAACACACACAGCAGATCCATATACAAGGAAGAATAGAATATTCCATCCCTCGATTTGGAGAATCCACTTAAGACGTATGGTTCGTTGGACTATCATGAGTTAATCCTGCTTCTTTCTCGACTGAAAATGAAATGGTTGAAAAAGATGAATGAACATTAAATTTTCAAAGCAGATTTCATAAGAGTCCGCTTTTAGCACAAAGCATACATTCGTGAGTATTCATTTTCTTATCTATCAATCTATATACAACAATTAGTGTCTATTCCTCTGTTTCACCCAGTCTAATGATTATTTCTTCGCTTAGCTGTTTAACAATAATCGGACCATATTGTATGATTGTGCGCTTTAACTCGGATGCTATGATATGGTCTTCTGTATTCTCGTTATCTTTTTCACCCAACTCAAAATAACGTCCAATTTTAGCTAGAGTTTTGGTGTCGGGCCACATTTTTCCCTCAGGTGTTGCTGAAAGAACTTGTTGCCATGCAGCAACAACCCAATCATCATGCTCACCTGACTCCATTGGCTTGAGTCCTCTTTTGCTACTATGAAGACCAAATGCATGATCTAGAGTTTTCTCATCCCCATCTAAAAATAATTGAATGCAATTAGCTGCCCAAGAGGGGTCATCACCTGCAGATAATGATTGCATGTTGAGAAAATTTACTAGACTAGATAACCGCTTACGGATTTCATCTTTATCTTTAGACGTCATAATTTTTTACCAGTTTGTCTTTGTAGTGATTACACATTGGTAATTTCTTAAGCCTTGCCGTTTCTAAAATTACATTTATTGTTGAACGGCTTGCTTTTTCTTAAAGCTATAGCCTTTAGAATTCATACATATATTAAAAACATCATGTCCATATCCAGCCCGATTAGCTTCTTTTTCACATGCCAGCTTATCTCTTTTGTAGTCGCCCTGACTAGCGCCGTCTTTATGCAAGGTCTTTGATGCACAACCAACAAGCAAAGCGAATAGTGTAATTACACAAACCAAATAGTTCTTCATTCTTATCACTTTACTCGTTCAATAAGTTATTGTCGTCTACTTAGTTTACGCCACTCCCAGGGTGGCAGCGGATCCAAATCTAACCACAGTCCACGGCGTTGATCCTTAGCCTTGATCTCAGCATCTGCGTAAGCTTGCCTGTCACTAGCAAACTGATCGCGTTGATAGGCTTTATAATGCCACGCCATGCCTCGTCGGATTTGCTCCCGATTCACATCCATCCCATTAATCAGCACCTTGCCCAACTCCCGTCCGTAGCGATCACGCTTGTCGGTTTTCACTGTTACTGTTTTGCTGAAGACCATATTGTTTAGGCTTTGCTTTGAATGGCTGCCAAAAGGTTGTTCTCTCTCTGGTGCGTCAATTCCAGTCAAGCGAACCTTGTGCTGTACCTTGAATACATCCAAAACGGTCACTGTGTCGCCATCGGCAATACTTACCACCTTTCCGGTAAAATCAGCCCATACGGGAAATGACAAGGTCAGCGCAAAAATGGCTCCTACGGTAGTTTGCGCGAAAATTTTAAGCACCTATCAATTCCCATAAACAAATTTCCAAGTGGAATTATTATGGACAAGAAAAAGATCACATGTTTTTATTTAAGTGGACTTAATAACCTTCATTAGACAAGGCGTATGAAATCGAACTTATGTCTACTAATACCTTACCAATCGATATATTACCCAAGAAGTGGCCAACCTAATTTCTTAGAAATACCTCCAAATATACACCCTGATTGATTAGCTGTTATCGGATCATATTGGAAACTAAATACGATCGTCTTTTTTGACACAAAGTAGCGAATTAAGCTGTGTCTAGTAATGGCGCAATTAGTCCTGAGTCATTTCGATATCCGGCTCGATTGAGTTCTCGGGTAACAGGCCATGCCTGTATAGACTTAGACTCTTGCGAACAAATTAGGGGAAGCAACTTATCGGGCAAGTGTTCTTGCTGGGATAACCAAAGAGGCCATTGCTCTGGATTCAAAGTTGCGGGCATTCGATCGTGAATTGGTTCCATAAATGAGTTCGCTGCGGTAGTGATAATGCAACAACTTTCTATACCCTCCCCCTCCTTAGAATTCCAAGTCTCCCATAGCCCAGCAAATGCCATCGGCTCACCTGACACGAGACTGATATACCATGGCTGCTTTATCCCATTCTCAGTCTTCCATTCATAGAAACCAGAAGCAGGGATGAGACATCGTCGACGCTTGAAGGCACTTCTGAACGATGGTTTTTCAGCGATCGTTTCGCTACGTGCATTGATAAGCTTGTTCCCAATTGTTTCATCTTTTGCCCAAGATGGAATCAAACCCCAACGCATCGATTTTAGATGTTTGCTCCCGCTCTCATCTGCAACAATGGAATTGATTTGTGAAAAAGGGGCAATGTTCCACGAAGGTGAGAAATCTAGATCACCAGTAAGGTCAAAATATTCTGTAAGCTTACTCGGTGTTACATTTAGCGTAAATCTGCCACACATGTAAGTTTTCTTCTCTTAGAATTTTTTCGCAAACTCCTGACCACCTAATGGCGGCGGGAAATCACATTACAGTCTGTATCCCTTACCATAGGCTAATCTAGATTTTATTCATTTTCAAGATACCAACAAATTTGCCAACAAATTCATTGGATTTGATTCGATTGCTATAGACACAATCGTGCGATTTTGGCACAAAGTAGACGTTTAATGTGCTAGCTCATAGTATTGCTACGTACAGCACGCTCTTTGGAACGAAGGGTTTTGTAGGTCTCAAGGAATTTATAATATGATGGGATGCCGCTGTTTTGCTTCTGTTGCGCCGTTCTTGCCAGCTTTCCAGTATTTCCACCCCCATCCTGCAATAGGAAGAAGAAGAACCCACCACAACCATTGCCAGGTGAACAGACTTGACTCTTCTCCTTCCACAAAAGCCACAGAAGGTTCTTCTACCATAGAAGGCACCACCGCAGAGAAAGAAAGCTCAGCATCTGGCGTTATGCTTTCTGCCTGCTCCTGCGCTTTTGCCATGGTGGGATTTTTTAATTCTAGCAGGTGTTGTGATTCCTTTATATTCTTCTCAAGCAACGCGACACGTTCGTTGCTCTCATTTAATACCTTTTCCCTAGCTATAGCATTCTCTTGCATTGGGCGAATTATTTTATCCTGAACGTTCTCAAGCAACGAGATACGCTCATAAGCTTCATTTAATGCCTTTTCCCTAGCTATAGCATTCTCTTGCATTGGGCGAATTATTTTATCCTGAACATTCTCAAGCAACGCGACAAGCATCTGATTTGGTTGTACTTGATAATGAGGAGCCACCTCTAACGCAATCTTAGTCAGAGTGTCGCCACTTTTTACCGGTCCATAGGTAATGGCATCAGATTTTTTAACTAGGGCTGCCTCTTGTACTACTGGTTCTTCGACGCCGACCAATCCTCAGTTATGGAATCAGGTTGCTCAGCTGGGGCTGGTTCTGGCTTAATGGAACTAGGTATAACAGGTTCGACCTGCACTGCTGGTGCCGTTGGCAAAAGCACATCCTCTGGCGGATCAAGCAGTACTGTATATTCCCGGATTAAGCGCCCCGATGACCAATTCAGTTCAATTAGCATACTTAGAAATGGCTCAACGACACGTTGTGGAGAAATAATCTTAATGTAAGGCTGACCGTCAGCACGATTTTCAACACTGATTTCAAATGTAAACAGAAAAGGTGCGTAATCTACATTGGCTTGACGGAAAGTATCACGCGAAGCAAGGCTTGCCACTAAGGAAGGAATCTCTTCTTTTCTTACAGCGACAAGATCGATTTCGGCTTTAAATGGCTGCCTTAGATAGGAATTGAGCGTAAGATTTCCCAAGCCTGCCGCATGCAAGGCACAGGGTGGCGCCAATACAATCAGAAACAAACACAATCTAATAATAGATCTGCGCACTATATAGTACCTATTGTTCAATTTCCTGAAATCTTTCCACACATAACCCCTAACTATATGTAATGGTGGGACGTAAAACCATATGGATGTCTGCTTTGTGCCAAAAACAGACATTCAACGTCAGGCTCAAAAGCGTCGAGCTATTATCCCAATAACCAAAAAGAAAAGCCGATGCGGTAGACAAATACACGAATCGTATACGCATCGACTAATTGAGCCATTAGTTCTAAGTTCTATGTGTTGTGGTTAGAAGACCCTCCTTGCCAGTAGCCCTACCCAAGGTCTCAAGATCGGTTTCAATGTGGTTCACCCCTTTCTTAGAAAATACCAAAATGACAAATAGGACTGCTTCTATGAGAATTGTCATTAAGTCCATAATTACTTCCTTTAAGGACCGAAATGAACACAATCAGAGTTTTGATCATTTATGGAAGCTGTGTCGTGTAATTATAGTCGAAACAGAATCATAGATTCTTTCTTCTTATTGTATAATTCGTATAAAGAAACTCCTTGATTAGCAAGCAATTTTTGTGCCATAAACATTATATTCATGAATTAATGTGATATATTACCAATCCTTGAATAACATGCCCCTAAACTGTAAAAACTATCGACAGAAAAACGTGGTCGATTTGAATAAGATGACTAACTTTACATTCAACCAAGATTGACGCAAGAAATCCACACTAGCTGTTTAATTCAAATGTTGCTTTTCTGAATGTCCGCTTTTGGCACTAAGTGAACATTCAATTTTTTTGGGCGGCGGGAATCGAATTGAAGCCTGTAACCACTACCACAGGCTGATCTAGATTTTATTCATATTCAAGTTATCAGCAAATGTAGCAACAGATTTATCTTGCTTAGAGTTTTTAGAAATGTAACCTATTGCCATTCCTACTAGTTATTTATCTGTAAATGTCCCATTATTGGGTTAATTTAATTATCTGGAAGTTTAAATGGCTATCGTGCATTTGAACGCTGTAATCATTTTCTTGTTCTGCATAGGTCTTGACTCAACCCTATTTTTAGCTTCTGCCGTAGCTGCACCCTTTGAACTTCCTCCAGACCAAAAGGGTACTAACCTTGCCGATTGTAAAACCAAGCTCGAAAAGCAAGGTGGCGGCTGGTGTGAGATTCGGCTGCCGGGTAAACACCCCTCGATCTCCTCGGTCTGGCCGCCGAATCTGGACGAGAAGAACTCGTATGATCGACTGGGCTAGCTCGGTGCTTACGGCCTGGAATGGTGCCGCCTTTGATGAAAAAAATCTTTTGCTCTATTTTATGGGTGGCGGCCATGCCGATTACGGTGGCAATGAGGTCTACGAATTCGATCTTAAGACCGGGCACTGGAAGCGGCTCACAGATCCTTCACCGCTCACCTTTCTCTTCCAGATCCGCGAGGCAACACCGACGAAAACAGCACGTTACTGCTGGGGGCCCGACATGCGTCGTGTCCCAGGATCTACCCACACCTACGACGGTCTGCAATTTAGTAAAAAAACCAAAACTATTTTTTTAGTACCGGATGAGGTGGCGACCGGATCGTGCTTTGATGATAAGAAAGGGCAGTTCGACGGAGACCCACGTGTCCTATTCGGCCGCGACACAGAGAATGCCATTTACGAATTCAACCCTTCACGCCACAAAATACGCAACGGCTTGGCGCCGCTCACCTGGCGCCGCCTCACCACACCCCAAGGCCTCCGCCTAGAATTTCCTCGCTCTTTGGAGCTTCCCGACGGGGACAATGATGGTCGGCAACCCATGGGACCTCTACCCCTTTGATCCATTAAGTGGGACCATCGGCAAACGCCTCTGGCCTGGTGAGGCAGACCATGGCGATGGATTGGCTGAATTTCACCCGATGGGGCTTGTCATGTCGTTGCATCGCGAGAAATTGATTCTCATAAACTTGCAAACTGGAGCTACTGAACGAGTCATGACACCACGATTTCATGGCAAATCTCTGGCAGTTGATAAGAGCGGTAGCGTCTTCTCATGGGACGGTAGGCACAGGATCCTGGCGATCGATCTGCATACATCCGAGCGAAAGTGGAGTCTCTATGACTGGTCAGGCGCAGGTCCCCCGTCGGGCGGTAAACGCGTCTATTCCAAATGGCAATACATTGCCGCACACGACGTCTTCGTCGGGCTCTCCTCTCATACAACTGGCGTATGGGTTTATAAGCACCCCGCGACCATGCCAGGGGTGGAACTTTCTAGAATCAATTTGGAGAGCCTAATTGATAAAGCAAAGCCAGGTTCGGTAGTGATAGTCCCACCCGGTTTTTATGGTCAGGGTCTTTTCATCCATAAGTCCCTCACCGTGAAACTCAAGGATGTGCGGCTTTGGGGCGTGGCCATGGATAAGGGAATCATCAACGTCGATTGTGATGGTTGCACGGTGGTGATTGAAGATTTTTACGGTGAGGGTCACAAAGCCGGCTGTCTCGATTACAATTGTGCCGGCATCAAAGCCGAGGGCAATGACTTTCATCTGACCGTCAAGCGAGCCCATATTGACAATACCGTGATGGGCATCCTGACCGACAACCGTGGCGGCCAACTGGTTGTTGAAGACAGTTTGATCGAGAATACGGGACTAAACGACCAATCGGGACACCCTTGGACACGGTCTCTATGCGGGCACTATAGACTCTCTCATTTTGCGCCGTTCTACCATTCGCAATGTGAATAGCTATGGGCCATACCTTGAAGAGCCGGGCACAGGAGACTATTTTAAAAAACGTGCGCTTGCTGGGCGATCAGGGCTTTCATAGTCGCTCCATCGACATGCCATGTGGCGGAACACTCCGTATGACAAATTCAATAATTCAACACGGTGTAAATAGCGATAACAATGACTTAATCGCCTTGGGAGCCGAGTCTGATAACTGTGAGATCTATCCCTCACGAGCTTTCATCACTAAGAACTGGATTATAAACGATCGAGCCAAGGGCGCTGATGGCAACATCCTCTTTCACTGGTTCACACCTCTAACCATGCTCGAGCTGAAAGATAATCACATCGTCAATCTGGACAAATGGTCTAGCAGCAACGCCAAGAGTGGCGAGATCGAAATCGCCGATCACAGTCTGCACAATAAGCTCTGCCAAGACCGTGCCGCCTGCGACCTCGCGCAAGACCAATTGCCGGTTCCTTAAACGATCAAAAATACTTCTTCGCTTCACAAGATTCTTTTTTTCCTTTTGTGCAAGACAGGTGCGAAGCGATCAAGTTCTGCCATCCCGAGTGCGAACAGTATAACGAGCAATGGGTCAGTGATTTCTGGCGTATGACCACCAAAGTAGATCTGAGCAGCTTCAATGAGAAAAAGTAGGCATCCTGTCAGCAGAGCCGCTTTCAACCATGGCAATCCTAATTCGCGTAACAGGAATATTAGACTGCTGTAAAGAAATGTTTTCTGGAGAAGAGCCAAGGTATTGTGGTACATGGATCCTCCAAGAAAACCGTGGAATGGAAACCAGTTGAACGTAGCAATCACGGGTCTTGGATCAAAGGGTGCCAGGCCCTGAAAGACTATAGCAATTGCCAAAAGTATTGCGAGCATAGTGGCGACTCTCCTGATTCGATCCAAGAACATGGCGGAGACCATCAATGCGATCAAGGCACCCACGATATTCGATGCTGTCACATCGTTTGCGACGATAAGAACTTCTAGACCGAATATACTAGCCATAAGGAACCCAAGTTTGCCTAAAGTGCCACCGGGTCCCCGGCAAGTATTTTAAAAAGTAGCCGACAAGCAACCAGGAAACCGCGTTAACGAATACACCTAACAGCGAAATCTCCGGGTGTATCAGTAGCGGTTTTAAGCTATCCTTGATTTCCCTGGAAATCGATGGTGGGAACGAAAGGAATCAGCCGATAGGTACACCAGATCCCTATGAGGACTAAAGGGACTAAAGGGACTAACGGAATCGCCCGCTCCTGGATCTGCAATCTTAGAAAGTAATTGTTGGCTACCAACGCGAAAAACATTCCCAAGAGTAAGTCCAAGTGTGTTCCAGATGGCATCATTGAGGGCAGCTATCCGCCCAAGGAAGATAGAGCTGTGCAAATTGGAGACCTACGGCGAGGATAAGACCACTTGCTAATACCAAAAGAACGTTCAAGGATGCAAAGCGGAGGTTCCTCGTAGAGAGTATTCCGGCAAAACCGAAGGGTATGAATAAGATGATATTGCCAAGCAAGTCTCCCCATGACGACCGAGCCTGCCATGACCGTATAAATAAGTCGAATGTGGCCCAGTTCAGATCATTAGTCTGAAAATCAAAGGGGAAAAGAGATCCATAGGTAATTATAACTGTGACGATGATCCAGATAACATTCATATGCGTACATGTTTATTGGACTGATATTTGGAAGCGGAGTTGATTGTAGACATTAAATCACGTTATCACGTTAACTGACCCATCAAAACTGGTCAAATGTGACAATCTAGAAGAAATTAGAATTATGCATGCCCCGAAATTCAATTGGAGGTGGATTATATTTACCCATAGCTATAGTTCCTGTACTTTAATAGCCTGGAATGTGGATAGTAAATTTTGTAGAAGCTTCGTGCCATTTTTTCATGTGATACTTTTCCCATACACCTATGCAAGTAATACATATTAACAAATGGTAAATAGAAGAAAGTATTAAAACTTGCCTTATTTATTGCTGATAATAGTAGGCAGTTCCACGCTAATAGACATAACGCATATGCACTCTAAATCGGCCTTCAAACAACAGTTTCAGGAGAAGTACTACAGAAGTACCACCGCTGGGAGACTACATCTACTAAATATTTGATAATACATGATTTATATGTCAGCCAGAACAGGCATCGAACCAACATGTATGATTAGACCTGAGGAACTTTAAGTCTTATTTAATCAATTGGTAACAACATGTTATAGAAATAAACCGAGTCTTGAGCATCCCTATCTCCCATCACCTCCCACAGGCAAATTTCCAGAGCCTCGTTCCCACAGTGTCTGGCTCCACTGATACTGATCCCCAACGATGGACATATTCCTTTTCCCCGCCTCTTTTTCCTTTACCCATATTTTCAGAGAAAATAGCTACATAGTGCTCCCTAGATCGCTCCCTTGAACAGTCGTATTCTGTACGAACCTTTAATGACAAATATGGGGTGACACCATCTCCTTGCTGAACTGTTTGGTAATTGTATAATTCCCATATTTTTATTGAATCATTAGAATTGCGCATGGTGTCGCGATCAACATAGACGCTATAAAGAGATCCCTGGTTAGGGCCATCTGTATTATCTTTTGCATCCACTATTTTTGTCCATGCAGCTGTCGCACTACTGCTAATTACCGCAAGTAGCATCATCAAAATAACTTTATGCATTGCAATCTCATGGTTGTATTAGATAAATACTTTTTCAGAACCAACAAATCTATCACGCTTGGAATCGATAGCAATGTGACTTATTACCCTTCTTACTAGTTATTT
>PVMK01139555.1_pt1 | contig 14731 bp, 15 predicted proteins | sample 1853481 | NCBI WGS metagenome assembly PVMK01 (sample SAMN08533507, study PRJNA380276) | Marine sediment metagenome, whole genome shotgun sequencing project.
GTTCGAAGGATCCTTTTTTATCCCTCAACATAAAACTTTTTTTCTATTATCCAGGGGGCGACCGTCAAAATTAGGTATTTTGACGCATACCGCCGTCGCCATCGTCACCGCCGCTGCCACCGTCACCATCACCGTCTCCATCTCCATCACCGTCACCGTCATCGGCCATTGACAGGGAAGGCCCGACCCAGCCGGATTGAGCTTTGACTTTAATGCTGTGGGGGAAAGCCACCAGGGCAAGTACCATCAGTCCGATCAGGGCCAGTGCGCTCAAGCGACCTAAAATTTTGGTAAAACCGTCATTTTCTGAAATTGTTGTATTCATGCCTGCCTCCTTGTTTTTTTGGTATTTACCCTGATAACGTTCGAAGGATCCTTTTTTATCCCTCAACATAAAACTTTTTTTCTATTATCCAGGGGGGCGACCGTCAAAATTAGGTATTCTGACGCATACCTGCTCTTGAGTTGATAGCGTACACATCCACCTTCCGAGGAGCGGAGGTGCCGATCTTGATAAATTCACCGTTCTGCAAAAAAAAGGGGGCATTTGTTAAAGGGTTAACAAATCGGATTTCAATGCTTAAATTGCCCTCATGCAAAAGAAAAAGCCATACGGAGAAACCCTCAAAGAGCAATTATTGGCCGGCGCCAGGGATCGGCTGTATAACTTCCTGCTGGCTGACGGGGCTGTTCGCGGTGTGATCCTGAACGCTACGCGGGTGGTCAACGAAATGCGGGCGAATCACGAGCTTGGTATTTTGGAAACCCTGGTTCTGGGGCGTGCCTACCTGGGTGCCGCCCTGATGTCTGCCGATTTAAAAAACAATGACCGGATCAGTATTAAAATCGACTGTTCGGGACCGGTGAAAGGACTGGTGGTTGAAGCCAATGCATTTGGTGAAGTCCGCGGATTTTTAAAACGGGTGCCGATACCGATCGATAAACCAGTGGAAAGCTTCGACCTGTCGCCGTTTTTTGGGGCCGGCTTCCTACTGGTGACGAAATACATAGAAGACGCCAAGCAACCCTTTACGGGACAGGTCATGCTGAAATACGGCAACATCGCCAAAGACCTTGCCAACTATTACCTCACCTCCGAGCAGGTTCCCACGGCATTCAATCTGAGTATAAAATTCGATACCGAGGGTCGGGTGACGGGGGCCGGAGGATTGTTTTTGCAGGCCATGCCCCGGGCCGATGATGAATTAGCCGGCAGCCTGGAAGAAAGGGTAACCGATTTACCCTCGTTGGGGGAAGTGTTCACGGAAGATAAAGATCCGGAAAATTTGATTGCTGCCGCCTTTAAAGATTATTCACCACGCTTTTTGGCCAATCACCGGATCGAGTTCATGTGCCATTGCAATCAGGAACGGGTTCGCAATCTGTTAACGCTCCTGCCCATAGATGAGCTTGAGGATATCCGGGACAAGGGCCCCTTTCCGGTGGAGATGAACTGTCACTACTGCAATACGCCCTATCGGTTCACCCGTGAAGATATAATAGAAATTTACGGCCAGCGATATCCGCATAATTGATTGGCCAATCAACTTTCCAACTCAATAAACTCAACGAACTCAATAAACCCAACAAACTCAATAAACCCAATGAACTATTCTGCCGGCCCCTGCTGTGAGAGCTGTTTTTTCATCTGCTGGATCATTTGATCGATCGATTGCCCGGTGGGTGCCATGGCGACGGGGTTTACTGCCAGCAGTTCTTCCCAGGCTTTTATGGCGCCCGCTATATCGTTCATGTCATGCAGCAGGACAATGCCCTTGTTCATACGCGAAACTTCGTGCTTGGGATCCGCCTCGATAGCCTTGTCAAAGGATTTAAGGGCCTCCTGCGGGTTTCCGCTGCGCCGGTACATAACGCCCATATCGGTCCAGACGTTGGCATTGTCGGGATTAATTTCAAGCGCTTGACGATAGGCCTGGATGGATTTTTCAGCCTGTCCGACATCGAAATAAGAATTCCCCAACTCGATCCATGCCCTGGCATTGGCAGGATTATCCCGGGTTTCTTTTTCAAGGGCCGCAATCATGTCCAACCGCCCGGGATCCGGCGCCTGCGGCTGCGACACCTGCGCCTGGGGCTGACCCGGCACCGCAACGTTATCGGATTTAAATATAGCAAACATAACCCCGGCAAAAAAGCCCACCGCCAATGCCAGGAGTGTAACCAGCCAAAATGTTTCTTTGCGAACATATTGGTTTGCAGCCTCTTTAGATTGCTTCGCCATGTGTCCTCCATGAATCCATAATTTTCTAACTGCCAAAACGTTAACAAAAAAACTAAGTACCCGATCTTTAGGCGTCAAGCAAAGATTTTTACTTAAAGCCTCGAGGCTTAATTCAAAATAAATTTAGGCGTCCATCCTCTGGCCCATTGGACTATTGATGGCTCATTCTATTCTCGAAACTCAACGAACTCAATCAACTAAATAGCGGTTGAACGAAAACCCGGCCGCATGATTTGTTGGGTTTCGCCCCTTTAAATCATATTTCGCTAAATGCTTGATTTTCGTAGGTTGGGTTGAGGTACGAAACCCAACATAACCGCTCGGGCTCAACCCAACCTACGAAAAGCCGGACTTTTCGTTCAGGCATTAATTAGGACAAAAGCAGTTTCGTATCCACTTCTAATCGGCAGCCAAACAGGATTCCAGCCAATGGTTCAAATCATCGGATGCCAGACAGCGCTTGAGCTTTTCACATACCATCAAATCGGTGGGAAAGGCCATCTGTTCCGGCAAATCATCAATTGAGAATAATCCGACTTCGGCGGCATCGGACCCTGCCCGCAGCTGACCCCCGGCCTTTTTCCCCCAGAACCATATCCCGACGGTAGGGTTCTCCGGATCATGAAAATTGGAATGCGCGGCAAAAACGGGGCCTAACGTCACCTTTAATCCGGTCTCTTCCTCAAATTCACGTCGGGCGGCTTCCCGCACATCTTCACCCCGCTCTACGTGGCCGCAGGGAATACACCACATGCCCGCGTAAGACCCTGACCGTCGGACCAGAAGCAGGCGGTCGTTTTCCACCCATACCACTGCCACCCCCACCGTCGGGTTGCGGTACTGAATCTTGCGACAGTGGTCGCAATAGAGCCGTTGGCCGGCACCGACGGGTTTGATCTGCAGCTGCCGACCGCAATGGGGGCAGAATTTAAACGCCAATGGCCATCCTCCGGTCTAGAAAAAGCCCGGCAAGTTTCCGGGCTTTTTGAATAACGCGTTATTTGAAAATTGACAATGGCAATTATTATTCCGGCTAAAATTGGATATAGATGAAAAGCTAATTGCTCACTGCCAAATGATTTAACTGATTATACACGCTCTAGACCGCTCACCGCTTTCCCTGGCGGCCTGGCGATAGCAATTGTGAAAATCCTCATAGTTATCGGTACAAAAATTACATTTCTCGATTTCTTTCACCAGCTTCTTTTTTTCCATTGAACAGCATTTGGCAGATTTTGAAGAGTTGGCCATTTCTTGCCACCCCCTTTCTTAGCATAGTTGATACGACGGTGTTACTGATTAGATTTGTTAATGTATTACAAGATGTTATTAGATTAGCAGGTTCGGTTAATACCATATAATATTAACACCTTTAAGCTAACACTATATTTTGGTAAGTCAATTAGAAGTTATTTCAAAACTCCATCTTTTGACATATCCCTTAAAATACTTAAATTGTTCTTGAAATGAAACATTATTCAGGCAAATTTCAACATAAGCTCTATCTCCTCCTATCCGGTATCCCATTGGTTATATTTGGTTTTGCCGCAGGTTCCCAGGCAGCCGAGTTGCACGCGCATCACAATCTTCAGATAGAGCTGTATCCCGCCACAAGCAAGCTGACCGGCATCGATGACATCACTATCCAATCAGAGGCCGCCCGGGTTTTGGAATTTCGGATGTCGCAACGGGTGTCGCAACTAAAAGTGGCGCTGAATAAAAAACCCCGCAATTTCGATTTTAAAAACGGCCGCCTGAAGCTGATACTTGAACCGCACGAACAGTCCTCTGATTTGCAGGTCACCATTCACTATGCGGCAATATTTGACGATCCGGTACCGCTGCGTCCCGTAAATGCGGACAACCCGGGCTATGGGGTGGAGGCGACCATATCGGAAAAAGGCAGCTTTTTGCTGGCCGGCGCGGGATGGTATCCGGAATTGATGAACAGCCGGGCAACGTATCGGTTAAATGTGAGTGGTCCCGACGGGTTGATTGCCGTTACCGCAGGTCGGCTGTTGGGCCATAAAACCGATCAGGGCAAGACCGTGTCTTCCTGGGAAGTGAATTATCCGGTAGAAGGTCTGTCACTTTCTGCTGCCCGCTATATTGTTGAAAAAAAATCTGTGGGCAAGGTAATGGCAGCGACCTATTTACTGCCGCCAAACCAACATCTGGCAAAATCGTACCTGGACGCCACCGCCAGCTATATCGCGCTGTTTTCGGATCTGTTCGGCCCCGTATCCGTTTCAAAAATTTGCGGTGGTTGAAAATTTTTTCCCCACGGGATTCGGCTTTCCCTCTTACACCCTCATGGGCGGCCGGGTGCTGCGGCTGCCGTTTATCATTCATACCAGTCTGGGCCACGAAATCGCCCACTGCTGGTGGGGAAACGGGGTCACCGTGGATTATGCCGGGGGCAACTGGTGCGAGGGCTTGACCACTTATGTGGCGGATTACCTGTTTAAGGAGATGAAATCCAAGCAGGCCGCCCTGGACTACAGACGCCAATGGCTGCGCAATTTTTCGACCCTGGTCCGGACGGATAACGATTTTCCATTGGATCAGTTCATGAGCCGTTATAACCCGGTCAGCAAAGCCATCGGCTATGACAAGGCCGCGATGGTCTTTCATATGATCCGGCGCCAACTGGGTGAGGAGGCCTTCTGGAACGCCTTACGGGACATATACCGCGATCGTCTTTTCCAAAAGACTTCCTGGTCCGACCTGCAGCGGGCCTTTGAAGCCCGGGGCCAGCGTTCGCTGCAAGTATTTTTTGACCAGTGGTTACACCGCAAAAGTGCCCCCCGCTTTTTCATGGACGACGTTCAGTTGGACCATTCCGCCGGAAAATGGAAAGTGAGCGGACAAATCATTCAAAAGGATCCGCGTTATACTATTTTAATAAACCTGGCCCTGGAAGCAGGCAAAGAAAGGATTAACCGGGAAATAGAAATTAACGGAGAAGCGACGGCTTTCGAGATGATCAGCAGCGAACGGCCCCGGAGACTATCGGCGGATCCTGCTTTTGATGCCATGAGATTGCTGTATGCCGCCGAGATACCGCCGTCGGTTAACAATCTTAAAGGATCCCCCTCGGTCCGGATTGTGCTATCCAATCAGCTGCGACCGGATCTTAAAAAGGCTGCCGAAACATTGGCCCTTTCCCTGGGGTTTAAAAAATTATCAATTTATCTCTGAAAGCGAGGTAAGCCGGAGTCAGCTAGTCGAAAATGACATTCTGCTGATCGGTCAGCCCCGACAAAAAAACCTTTTGCAGAAAATCCCTAAACAGATCAACATTCAGCCAACGTCCTTTACACTAGATGATGCTGAATATGACAAGGCTTCCGATGCATTTTTCGGTGTTTTCCACCACCCATTTACCGACAATCGCATTGCGGCCTTGTTTATACCGCCGTCCAAACAGTACGCCGACCTGGTGGCCAGAAAAATCACCCATTACGGGAAATACAGCTATCTGGTTTTTCAACAGGGGAAAAATAAAGACAAGGGAATCTGGCCCGTGGAAAAATCGCCGCTGGTGTATGTATGGGATTAATGGTTGATTAAGTTGATTGGTTGATTGAGTTGGCGCAGTTGAAAAATCCTACGGTTTAAACAGATACCATCCTTTAACCTTAATCAACTATTCAACCAATCAACTCAATCAACTATATACACCCGCAACGTGTAACTCGTAACTCGCAACTCGAAACGCGTGACTAGAAAGACAATTGATTCGGATTTCCGGTTTATCCGGGTTAGGGACTATAAATATGAAACGAATTTTTCCAATCATTGTATCTGTGTCGTATTCTTCGGAGCGCTGGATGTGATACAGGCGCATTTAACCCACCGCATATATGATCTGCAAAATAATAAAGAAATGCTCATGTCCGAGGTGATTCCCGAGCTTAAAAAAAATCGGATCATTCTGGTTGGCGAGCATCACACCAATCAAAATCATCACTTCGCCCAGCTGAACGTTATCCAATCGCTCAACGAAGCCGGTGTCCAGGTGGCCATCGGGCTTGAAATGTTCAGAAACGACAGCCAGCAGGCTCTCGACCACTGGGTTGATGGTAACATCGGCGAAGCGGAATTCCAGGCAATCTATTACGATAACTGGACCTATCCCTGGTCGGCTTACCAAATGATTTTTGAATATGCCAAAAAAGAAAAAATACCCATGATCGGGCTGAATGTCCCCCAGGGACATTACCCGTCAGGTGTCGCGCAAGGGATTCAACTCGCTTTCCGAAGAACAGAAAGGGAAGCTTGCAAATGTGTCCTGCAGGGTTGATAAAGAATATATGGATTACATAAAAAAAGCTTTTGGCGGTCATGGTCATGGTAAGCTTAACTTCACCTATTTTTGTGAAGCCCAGCTTGTCTGGGACAGTGCCATGGCCATCAATACCTTGGAATATCTGAAAAAATATCCGGATGCCGTCGTCGTGCTGCTGGCCGGCACCGGGCACGTTCGTAAAGGTGCCGTCCCGCGCCAGATAAGCCTGCGCTCGGAGACACCCCACGCAGTGATTCTGCCAAAAATTAAAGGCATTATTGACCCCCAGACGGTTGGCATTAAGGAGGCAGACTACATCATGCTGGACTTTTAGCTAGGATAAATTATGTTTTTGTTTTATTGGTGACTATATTTATGATTGTCTTAGAATGCCTAAAATAGAAAATGCCTAAAGTAGAAAATGCCTAAAATGCACTAAAGTGCCTAAAATGCCTAAAATTATGGTGTCGCTTCGCTCCGTCTTTTGTATAAGTCGTTGACGCTGGCAGTATGGGAGGCCAGAGATCAGAACAATGAAATGACAACTTAGCGTGAGTTTCTATTTTCATAAAATAGATAGAACTACTCATTTACTTTAGGCATTTTAGGCAATTTAGGCACTTTAGGCATTTAATGGATTATCCAGACTTCATTGTAAATGCTTATTGGATGGATTAACAGCTCAATATTAGATAAGGAGATAGGGTGAACTACTGCAACAATTGTGGCCAACAGCTAACCTATCGCATGCCGCCGGGTGACGATCGATCCCGGCATTGTTGCGAAGCCTGCGGTGCAATCCATTACCAGAACCCCATCATGGTTGTGGGATGCATCCCTGAAATAGATGACAAAATCTTGCTTTGCCGCCGGGCCATCGAACCTCGCCACGGCATGTGGACCCTACCGGCGGGCTATCTGGAAAACGGGGAAACCGTGGCTGAAGGTGCCGCCCGGGAAACTTATGAGGAGGCCCGGGCAAAGGTTGAAAAATTGACGCCCTATGCGTTATATAACATCTGTTATGTAAATCAGATCTATTTTATGTTTCGTGCCCGACTGGTAGACCACCGCTTCAAACCGGGCAGTGAAAGTCTGGAAGTCAAACTCTTTGCGGAAGACGAGATCCCCTGGGAAGATATAGCATTCCGGGTAATGCAGGAAACTCTCAGGCAATATTTTAAGGACCGTCCAACCGGACAGTTTCCTTTTTATATGGGGGAGATCCTTTCGAACAATTTGAAAAATGCGTGACGAGGTCGATTCATGCCGTTGATCAGAGGTCAAAAATCGCAACCCGGCAAAACAGCCCTGTATGCAATCCTAATCATCATCATCGTATTGATTCCTATTTTAATATCTTGCAGCGACAGCCGGGAACAGGACGACGCGACTGCGCCGGCAGCTGTCATGCCCGAAAGCTTTACGTTTTTTGATCTGGGGATCAATGCCCGGCTTAATAGAAAGGTTCGCCAAGAACTCGGCAACAAACTGGGTCGTGATGCCATCGAGCATAGAAGCATCATGGACTTAGAAATTAATTACAACGGCTTTCTCAACAATTATTTTCCGGACTTAAATGAACTCAACCAAAGATTAAATTTTCCGCCCGGAGAAAGAGTTGAGCATAATACGATAAAGCTGATGTACCGCTATGCCTTGAAAGAAAACGTGCCCTTTGATTACGTCGAGCTTGTTTTCTCCAATTACACAAAAATCCCGCTTGTGTTTAAAATAAATTTCCAGGAAGATGAAGCCGGTATTATTAAAACCCTGGAATCCAAGTACGGTCAACCCCAGGTCGTCAGCTGGAAGGAGGAAAACGGCCAATCCATGGTCTGGATGAAAAATGCCGATTTCCTGATCGCCTCCCAGGTGCCCGATCAGTTCGGCCATCCGAAATACCAAATTGTCATCTACTTCGTTAAAAACCTGGAGCAACTGATTGCCACAGAAAAAAATGCGCGCAAAGAAAAAACACGGGAAAGAACCCAATCCGGGGAAGCAGCGTTCTGAAACCAGAGGACAGAGGACAGAGGTATTTGAATTCGGAATTGGGAATGCGGAATGCGGAAAGAAAAAAAAGACAGAAAACAGATGACAGAATACTAAAATTCACCACGGAAAGGCACGGAAAAATCACGGAGAAGCGGGATCTCTGTTTCACCTTTTCTGCTGTTTGCCCTCAGCCTTGCCTGCCGGCCATCTTGTCGCGGCGAAGTCTTGATGAAGACGGAAGTCACGCCCTATCGTGACGACGGCTTGTGCCCTGTGCCGTGCACCATGAAATATCGAGTATCGAGCATCCAGTATCCAGTATCGAGCATCCAGTGACCAGTAACCAGCATCGAGCATCCAGTATCGAGCATCCAGTATCAAATATCGAGCATCGAGTAACCAGCGACCAGCAGCCACCAATCTTATGACTCCAATCGGGCGCCTGACAAATTTCCTGGGTTTACAAAAAAGCACCATCGGCATGCTTTTCATGGTCATCCTGGTGGGCATGGGAGAGCGGATGGCCGAACGCTTTTTGCCGATTTACCTGATTGCCCTGGGCGGCGGCCCTATCGTCATTGGGTTGCTGAATGGCCTTGATAATCTGCTTTCGGCTCTGTATGCCTTTCCCGGGGGATATCTTTCCGACCGCCTGGGATTCAAAAAAGCCTTGCTGATCTTCAACCTGTTTGCCATGCTGGGTTATATGATAGTCATTTGTATCCCGGCCTGGCCGGCGGTGCTGGTGGGGGCAATTTTTTTCCTTTCCTGGTCGGCGATATCACTGCCGGCAACCATGGGCCTGGTGGCCAAGGTGCTGCCCACGGACAAACGCACCATGGGCGTTTCCATGCTCTCGCTGGTTCGACGGATTCCCATGGCGCTGGGTCCGATCATCGGCGGGTTATTTATCGGATTCTGGGGAGAAAAAGATGGGGTGCGCCTGGCCTTTGTGGTCGCCCTGGTTCTGGCTGTGGTGGCGGCCGTCATGCAGCAAAAATTAATCGAAGAAGACCCCGCCAAAAAGACCGATGGCAAACCATCCCATAAGCCGGAAAAAAATCCCCTGCGTCTGTTTCGCGAAATGTCGCCGGCTTTAAAGCGACTGCTGGTGGCCGACATCCTGGTTCGGTTCTGTGAGCAGATCCCCTATGCCTTTGTGATCGTCTGGAGCATGAAGATTATTCAGTCGCCGGTAACAGCCTTTCAATTCGGTATTTTGACGAGCATTGAAATGGCAACGGCAATGCTCATCTACATTCCGGTGGCCTATTTTGCAGATCGCAGCACCAAAAAGCCCTTCATCGTCACCACCTTCGTGTTTTTCACGCTTTTCCCGTTGTCACTGTTATATGCCAAATCATTTGAAATCCTGGTGCTGGCCTTTATTTTGCGAGGGCTAAAAGAATTCGGTGAGCCCACCCGCAAAGCACTCATTATGGATCTGGCCCCCGAAGGCCGGAAAGCAGCCATGTTCGGCTTATATTACCTGATGCGCGATATAATCGTGTCCATAGCAGCTTTTGGCGGCGCCTTCCTGTGGCTGATCAGCCCCCAGATCAACTTCCTGACAGCCTTTGCTTTCGGCGTTATCGGCACCGTCAGTTTTGCGTTAACAGGCAGCAACCTTTCGGGAATGCGGATTTCGGAATAAACCAAAGTACCGCATTGAATTAGGGAACATCTGGAATTCTTTCAATCCAGTAACTCGGCCGCCTGTGTCCATGGGCAATGGCAATAATATAGATATAATTCTCTTCGATCGAGTAAAGAATCTTGTACGGAAACTTGTGAAGGATGTATCTCCTCACATCTTCCCTTTCTCTGGTCCAGGCAGTTGGATATTCACAAATTCGACGGATTCCCCGTTTAACCTCCTCTCTGAACCTATCACCTAAACCCGGCACTTCAAATTCATAGTATTCCGATGCGTCGTCCAATTCCAGCCTGGCGAGTTTATCAAATATGACCTTCATCCCTACAGCTCTTCACCGAACACGGATTTGAAGGGAACGCCTTGAGTTTTACCTTCTCTGTGAGCTTTTAAGCGCTTTCCAGCTTCTTCAATCCAGATTACGTCGATCTCTCCGTCAGGTTCATCAAGGCTCCGGATAAGTCCGTCGACCAATAAGAATCGATCTTGCGGTTTCAATTGTAATGCCTTTTTTAACAATGTCTCACTGCTTTCCATCGCTTATTCCTTTCTTAACTGCATAGTCCAAAGTTCTGTCACTCCTGCCCCGCATAAAGTACGGTATAAACTGCGTCAGGAATCCATAAATAAATAACACAGCAAGTCTAATTATACAATTCGTTTCATTCATGAATAGGACGAACCGCCTGCTTTTTTAATAGTAGTTGTGACAACCCGTTCAAGTATGGCCAGATCACTACATGTACGGTATCCCGGTATTCGCCTAACCAAACTAACCTTTGGAAATATTATTAAATCAGGTTTTGAAGATTCCAAAACACGCCCGATTGCCCTGATCAGCTTTGCGTTAAACTATTATTATCATCAATATGATCCTGCAGGATATCATATCGTCAATATAATTATTCATTTCTTATCATTCTTTATGAATGGTATTTTCTTCAAAATCTCAGCAAAGACTGGTTTAAACGTAGTTTGAAATTGGCACTGGGCATTGGTGTTCTTTGTGTTCTCGTTGCTTTAATATATACGGATTTTAATCCTTGCAAAAGCACACAATAATATAGGGGCTGTGTTCCAGAGCCAAGGAAAACTCAGGGAAGCCATATGGCATTTTTCAGAAGCATTGCGTATTGAACCCGACTACTTAGAGGCACACAATAACCTAAAACACGCTCTAACCTTAAAAGGTAAATCCGCCAAAGAGGTGAGTACCGCTGAAAGACCTCAATCCTAATTGACACTTAAATACATCCGTGTATCTCCGTGAACATCCGTGGTAAAAAATTCAAACCGCCGACCGGCCATCAGATTCATTCAATCCGAAATCGAATGACCCGCAACCCGCAACTCCATTTATCCATGTTCCAGGCCTATACCTTATACCCTCTACCCTTCCTTATACCCTATACCATTTACGACCAGTGACAAGTAACAAGTGACAAGCGACCAGAAACCAGCGACCAGTATCGAGCATCGAGTATCCAGTATCGAGGATCCAGTAACCAGCGACCAGCAGCCAGCAATTCGAAGTTCAAGAAACAATCGACATCCCCGCTGCATTATAATATCTTCCATTGTAAATTCCATTAAGTCTTTGTTTTTCTGTTTGATTCTAATATCTATTTAGAATTCTTTTACGTGTTTCAAACGCCGGAGGGGTAAGTGCAAGAAAAAATAACAATATTGGATGAGCGGACAGTTGAAGTTGATCTTCCCAACGTAGATGGCTACGAACGTATTGCCATGGAGTGCTCGGCCTCTTTTGCAAAAATCGGCGGACTGGCCAAAGAACGTATCCAAGATTTGAAGACCGCTGTTTCCGAAGCCTGCCTGAACGCCATGGAGCACGGCAATAAGGGACGCCCTGAAGCCCGGGTGGTTGTCAGCATGCATCTTGGTGATAAAGATTTCAGGGTCACGGTGAAGGATGAAGGCAATGGAATCCCGTATATTCCTCAGAACATTGACATCAGGAGAAAGGTCGAGAGGCTCGAACCTCCCAATGGATTGGGTCTATTTTTAATTCAACAGCTGGTCGACCGGGTCGATTTTAATGAAGAGACCGACGGCGGCCATGTGGTCAAAATGATTCTGAAGATGGAAAATCAGACAGCGCCCTGCCCTCGCGATGAAGAACAAACTCCAACGGTTACAGAAGGTGTTCGCTGATGATGCAACAGACAAATCAAATCAAACTGGAACAACAAAACGACATTACCTTCTTACAGATCCAGGGCGATATTACATCCCAGTCGGAAACCGTTATTAATGATGCCTATAAAGAGGCCGACGATCTGGGAGCGGTCCAAAAAATTCTCATTCAATTTGAAGAGGACGCTTACATCAACAGCGGCGGCATAGCGGTGCTTATCCAGATTCTGGCCCAAACTCACAAAAAGAACCAGCGCGTCGGAATTACCGGTCTCTCTGATCATTTCAAAAAAATCTTCAACATGGTGGGAATAGCAAAGTTTGCCGATATCTACGACTCAGCCGAAGAAGCCGTAGCGGCCATGTCCCAGGGTTCCTGAGTTTATTAAAGAAGATCATTGGTATCAGGCAGAAGTAAAAACCTTTGGGAAATGGTTCCGCTTCCGGCGGAATCAAGTTCAAGGAGGGATTCTTATGCCATTATCATCAAGCTTCCTTTTTAAGGGACTATCCGAATCCCAGCTGCAGCGTCTGACCACCGTCGTCAAAGAAATCCAGGTCGAAAAAGGCCAGTGGCTGTTCCAGGAAGGCAGCACTGCCGACCGGGTTTACATCATTAAGAGCGGTGCCGTGGAAATGTTGACAAGGGTAAATGGGGAATATGAACTGCCTATAAAAATCATCCGGTCACAGGGGGGGTGTATCGGGACCTCCGCCCTGGTACCGCCCTATCAGTACAGTCTTTCCGCCAAGTGTGCCGAGGATGCCACCTTGCTTGAAATCAGCCGGGAGGATCTTGAAAAAATTAACGATGAAGACAGCGCCCTGGGATGCGCCATCATGAAAAATCTGGCCCAGCACCTGCTGGATCGGCTCAAGGAAACCCGGCAGGAGCTGAAGATCCATTTTAAAACCCTATTCCGATCGATGCATACTTAGGAGAAGCAACACAGTTTATTCGGGTTTATTTAATTATTTTTTTTTCGCAACTTGGTGCAACTGTTCGGTGAATGCCTAAAATGCCTAAAATTAAAAGTGCCTAAAGTTAATGAATTCTGTCCCATTTTAATTACATCGTGGGAGCGGCTTTCAGCCGCGATCATAAATTACGGATGAACTAGTCGGAAAACCGTACAAATGAACCCTCAAGAAGAAATCAGACACCTCAGGGAGTCTCTCAAGCAGGCTGAAAATGTCCAGGCTGAGCTGGATCTGCGGGTTTTTAACCTGAAAACGCTCTATGATGTCAGCAAGGACATATACAGCAGTGTGGAATCGGAAACGATCATCAGAAATTTCCTGCTGATGACCATGGGAAACTTCGGTGTCATGGACGGCTTCGTTTTGCTGTTCGATGAGCCCTCGAAGACAACCAGCCAGTTTGTCCCGATAGGGTTTCAGGACGAAAATCATGACGCCCTTGAAAGCGGCGGCTTGCAGTTATTAGAGAACATACAACCCGAATCCTCAGGGGAAAAATCCACTGGCTCTGACCACCGAAAATTCCTTCCCGAATCAATTGAATTCTCGCTGCCATTCAGCGTAACACCGGAACGCCCCGGCCTGGTGGGGCTGGGATCCAAACTGATCGGCGAACCTTTTAACGACAACGACCTCGAACTGCTCGACACCCTGGTCAACAACCTGGTCGTGGCCCTGAAGAATGCCAGATCTTTCGAACAAGTCCGTAGGCTTAACAAAAATCTTCAACTGAAGAACATCGAACTCGAAAAGACCCTCGATGAACTCAGGAAGGCCATGCACAAAGTGGAAATCCTTGAAAGCGTCAAAGCGAGTCTGAGCAAATTTGTACCTGCCACCGTCAGCCGAATGATTGAAAAATCCCCCAACGGCGAAATGCCTGAAAGCAAAGAGAAGGATGTTTCCGTTCTTTTTCTGGATATCGAGGCCTATACCAAAATCTGTGAACGGCTGGGCGACGCCGAGATGAACGATATCATCGAAAAGCATTTTTCCGCATTTATTGATGCCATCTATACCAATAACGGCGATGTCAACGAGACGGCCGGCGACGGTTTGATGGTGCTATTTCTGGACAAAGACAAGGAGCAAAATGCCTTGGGCGCCGTGCGCACCGCGCTGCAGATCCGTGAAGACACCATTAAAATTGGTAAAGAATGCAGTTCGCTATATCGCCCTTTGGAAATCAATATGGGAATCAATTCAGGCAGCGCCTTTGTGGGCGCCGCCAAGTTCGACAGCATTACCGGCTCCCGCTGGACCTATACCGCCCGGGGAGGAATCACCAATGTGGCCGCCCGGATAGGCGCCCAGGCCAAGGGCGGCAAGGTTTTTATTTCTAACAGTACAGCAAATCGCATAAAAGATCATTTTTCGCTCTCCCCCCTGGGAAAATTTAATTTAAAGAATG
>PVMK01119101.1_pt1 | contig 14728 bp, 12 predicted proteins | sample 1853481 | NCBI WGS metagenome assembly PVMK01 (sample SAMN08533507, study PRJNA380276) | Marine sediment metagenome, whole genome shotgun sequencing project.
ATCGAATTGCAAAAAACATTTTACTCTTCTTGTTAGCCATTACTTTGCTCACTGCCTGCGGTGGTGGCGGCGGGGGCGAGGAGCATTTAGACCCTGAAGAGCTTACTGCATTATTCACTGTTATCCCAGAAACCGTAATTGTTCTTAAGCCGGTCGCCTTTGATGCCTCAGATTCCACTGGTACAATCAATGAATATATGTGGGATTTTGGAGACGGCGAGACCGGTTCCGGAGTAGAAGTCAACCATACATACTCTGAAACAGGAACATACCTGGCAACTCTCACCGTCAATGATGAAAAAAACAACAAAGCAAGCAGTTCTCGGGAAATAGTTGTCAATGTGCCACCCAACCAACCTCCGACTGCATCATTCACTGCAAATCCCACAACAGGCATGGCGCCACAGCTGGTTTCTTTTATACCTACAGCAACTGATCCTGACGGCACCATCACCCAATACTTCTGGGATTTTGGTGATGGCGTTACTAGTTGTCAATGTGCCACCCAATCAACCTCCGACTGCATCATTCACTGCAAATCCCACAACAGGCATGGCGCCACAGCTGGTTTCTTTTATACCTACAGCGAACGACCCTGACGGCACAATCACTCTGTACAGCTGGAATTTTGGTGATGGCGTTACTATAAACGGCAGGGTAGCGAATCATACATACCATGAACCTGGGACCTATTTAGCCAAACTTACAGTTACTGATGACGACGGGGCAACGGCTGAAGTAACACAGGAAATTGTTATTTCCGGCCCGCCACCAAATCAATCTCCAACAGCTTCGTTTACTGCCACTCCTGAAACGGGCGAGGCGCCACTGACGGTATCATTCAATGCTTCCGGTTCCTCTGATCCTGACGGTACAATCTTATCATACAGCTGGGATTTCGGGGACGGGCAGACTGGTACCGGTGTCACAAGAAACCATTCCTACTCCGAAGCAGGAACTTACCTGGCAAGGCTTACCGTCACAGATAACGATGGAGCAACAGCAGAAGCGACAACGGAGATTATCGTAACCCCGTCAACCAATAACTCACCAACCGCCTCTTTCACAGCCACACCTTCATCTGGAACTGCACCCTTGGCAGTTAATTTTAATGGTTCCGCATCATCAGACTCTGATGGAACCATTACACAGTTCAGTTGGAATTTCGGTGACGGACAGACCGGTTCAGGTGCGAATGCAAGCCACACCTATGATTCACCGGGAACGTATCAGGCGATACTCACTGTTCTTGATAATGATGGAGCTACGGCAGAGTCAACAACTGAAATAGTTGTAACCGAGCAAACAAACCAATCCCCTGTTGCTTCATTCACTGCTTCTACATTGACAGGTGAGGCACCGTTACTTGTTAAATTTAATGCTGCAGCCTCCAGTGACCCGGACGGCACAATTATTGAGTATCATTATAACTACGGTAATGGCATTGCCGCATTCGGTTCAAGGGGAACAAATGAATATTTTTCAGCCGGTACCTACCAAGTAGTATTGACTGTCACAGACAATGAAGGAGCCCAGGATACTGCCGTTAAAACAATCATTGTGGAAAATGCCATAAATGTTCCCCCAGTCGCATCTTTCACTGCTACCCCGGCTACCGGTGAAGCACCGCTTGACGTTTTATTCTATGCAGCCGCCTCTTCCGATTCTGACGGCACTATAACTCAGTTCAGATGGAACTTTGGTGACGGCCAGACTGGCTCAGGATACAGGCCCAACCATACCTTTGAAACACCTGGTACCTACCAGGTGCAACTGACTGTTACTGATAACGATGGTGGCACTGGAACAAAAAACCTGACCATCAATGTCCTTACGCAGACCAACCAGCCGCCGACTGCTTCCTTTACTGCAACACCGCCTTCCGGTGAAGCCCCTCTAGATATATTACTTGATGGATCAGGTTCAACGGACCCTGACGGCGGCCTCATTGCCGAATATTTCTGGGATCTGGGAGACGGGCAGACTGCCACCACCGCGACTGTAAACCATACATACAGCATTGCCAATACATATCGGGTGCGCTTGACTGTTACAGATGACGGTGGGGCAACAGATACCGTTTCAATGGATATTCCGATTACGGCGCCACGCAACTATACAATCAGCGGTACCATTCTGGCATCGGAGAACACGGCAACAGACAGTGATGTAAATGACCCGCAGGCACCGTATGCATCAAATGACAGTGAGGCAGAGGCACAGACGTTACCCAACCCGGTGGTCCTCGGTGGATATGCCAGCAAGAGCAGCGATGAGATCGACTATTACCTGGTTGATCTGGTGGCAGGGCAGCAGGTTACTCTCAATATCGTTGACCCGTTAAGTGATCTTGACCTTTTCTATGAAAATAAAGACACAGCTGAAGTCGGATCATCCGAAGGGACGAACCTGGTTGAATCATTTACTGTTCCTTCAGACGGATCTTACCTTATCACGGTACTGGCATTTAGCAGTGGATCAAACTATATCCTCATAATTGGTCAGCCTACTACAGCAGACATTACTGCCTCCCAGGCTATTGGCAGCCTGCATCTGCATTCCGAATTCAAACCCGGCGACATAATTGTCCGATTTAAAGAAGATGCAAAATCAGGAGGGCGCAAATCTTTGGCGACCCGCGCAGCTTCTACAGGACTTAAAGGTAAGGCGGGCGAAGCGGGCAGGCCCATGTTACTGAGCATTGAAAGTGATAATAGGACACAGGCATTTCAAGCTTTAGGCATCAAGCGGAAGCTTTCCCACCCATTAAGAAATAAAGTAGACAAAACCAAGCAGCACAAAATTGATACTATTGAGGCAATCAAGGCCCTGCGGAAAAGGACGGATGTTCTTTATGCAGAGCCCAACTATGCAAGGCGGCCCCTTGCAGTACCCAATGATACCCATTACAACCTGCAGTGGCACTATCCATACATTAATCTCCCCCAGGCATGGGATATCACCACTGGCAGCAGCAGTGTAGTGGTGGCAGTGATTGACACCGGTGTCCTCATCAACCACCCTGATCTGCAGGGCCAGTTAACACCAGGCTATGACTTTATCAGTACTCTTTCCATTGCCAACGATGGTGACGGCAGGGACCCTAACCCGGATGACCCGGGAGACCTGGGTAATCCAGACGGCAGCAGTTCCTTTCATGGCACCCATGTAGCAGGAACCATAGCCGCCCGGACCAACAACTCATCCGGTGTGGCAGGGATTGCCTGGAATGCCAAAATTATGCCGTTACGTGCCCTTGGCGTCGGCGGTGGCTGGAGTTTTGACATAATGGAAGCCTTACGCTACGCGGCACGCCTTTCCAATGCTTCAGGAACTTTGCCCTCCCAAGCAGCAGACATCATCAACCTAAGCATAGGTGGCAAAGGATCCCTGCAGAGTGAACAGGACTTTTACAATGAGTTGCATGATGTGCACAATATCATAGTCATTGCTGCAGCGGGCAACTCGGCAAGCAGCACGCTTTCCTATCCGGCATCTTATGACAATATTGTATCAGTCAGTGCGGTCGACATGAATGGAGATTTGGCATATTATTCAAACTTCGGCTCACGAATAGATGTTGCCGCACCTGGCGGAGGCGATACGCCGGACCTCAATGGTGACGGCTATTATGATGGTGTTCTCAGCACAGCTGGAGACGATTCAGGGATATCAATAAATTACGTTTATGCTTTCTTCCAGGGTACTTCCATGGCCACTCCCCATGTATCCGGGGTTGCTGCCCTGATGAGAACTGTTCACCCGGGCTTGACCCCTCAGGATTTCGATAATCTTCTGGCCGGCGGCACCATTACAGATGACATAGGCTCACCTGGACGTGACAATCAATTCGGTCACGGCCTTATTAATGCTTTCAGTGCTGTGATAGAGGCCCAGGATTTGGCTGGCGGCGGAGGGACGACTCCTGCTAATTTAGTGATCAACCCTTCATCTTTAAACTTTGGATCAGCCCAGACAAGCTTATCTGTAACAGCACAGAACAGTGGAAGCGAATCGCTCCAGGTAGGTACTCCGACTGCTGATGAAGGGTGGCTTGCCATTTCACCTTCTTCAGTGGATGCGGATGGACTGGGCACCTATACCGCCACAGTAAACCGGACTGTCCTTGCAGACGGAACCTATACCGCGAGTATTACTTTCCCTTCAACTGCCAATGATGTCGTGGTCAATGTAATTATGCAGGTTCAGACGGTGACCGTAACCGGTAACCTTGGAAGACTCTATGTTCTGCTGCTTGATCCTGACACTTTAGAACTTGATCCAGCTTTACAAACCGGAGTGAACGTGAATAACGGAAGGTACATCTTTACAATTTCAAACGTGCCTGCCGGAACGTACTACCTGTATGCAGGGTCGAACCCCAATAATGATTCCTCTATTTGTGACGATGGTGAAGCATGCGGCGCTTATCTGACACTTTCCCAGCCAAGTATAATCACCGTTGACAGGGATTTGTCAGGGTTGGAATTCACGGCACAGTACAATGTCAATTTTACACTGGGATCACAAGTTAAAACTACTGATAATTTCATAGGCTTCCCGATCAGAAGAGACACGGTGAAAACAATACTTCGATAAGAAAAAACAGCTAGATACAGGAGAAAAATGCCGGTTAAAACACACCATGCTGGTGCAGAATGTTAAAGCCTATGACCAGCAGCACCAGGCCGCCGACAATTTCAGCACGGGTGCCGATCTTTGATGCACTACCGAGCAGGCAGCCCAGCCGCAGTCCTATTATGGTCAGGATAGTTGCAACTATACCGATAACTGCGGCCGGCATCCAGACAGACACATTGAGTACCGCAAAACTCAAACCGACTGCCAGGGAATCAATACTGGTGGCTACTGAAAGCATCACCAGGGTGTAGCCCCTGGTTGGGTCAACTTTTTTGGCTTCCTCCTCGCGCCCGACAATGGCATCCTTGATCATTTTTACCGCCACCAGGGCAAGAAGCCCGAAGGCCAGCCAGTGAGCAACATTTTCCAGAAATGCCCTGACGGTTAATCCGGCAGCCCAGCCGAGTATATTCATCATGGCCTGGAAAAGGCCGAAGTGGAAGGAAAGCCTGAAGGTCTGTCTGGTGCTGACCTGGCACAGGCTCACTCCGGAGGCCAGCGCTACCGCAAAGGCGTCGACCGCCAGGGCAAGAGCTATGAGTAAAATACTAAGCAGGTCCATCGGCTACTTATAAACCGGCACAGCAGACAAAAACAAGCAATTAGCGACAAAAAAACCCCGGGCGGAATGCCCGGGGTTTTGCTTAAATGAACTCCAGATAATCGTGCAAAACTAGTTACATTGCTCTCGGCCCCATACCGCGACCACGTTTTCCGCCACCGCCAAAACCTTGCCCCTGGCAACCGGAACCATCGCATCCAGCCCTTATAAATTGTGGCCCGGGCAGACCGGCGTCCACTGCCTTTTTGTGAAGAGTATTGCGCAGTTCAAAAACCTCACCACTCAGCTGAGCAGCCTTGTCTGAGTCAGGATTTTCCTGACTGAATACGGCCCGCAGCTCTGCCTTTTTGATAACCAGCTGCTTGAAAATCTCCTGGTTTTCCTGCCGGAATTTACTCCTGGCTTCAATAGTTTTTTCATCAACTTGACCTGACTGGGCATAATTACTGCATTCATATCCCCCGCCTTGACCTTTGCCCCAGCCTCTTGCATCAACGGGATGCACCGAGACCAGACTAAGGGAAACAATAACTGCCACTACCAACAACCAATGCATTTTTTTGTTCATGATTTACCTCAATAGTTTTCGTTTAATAAAAAATTTTCCAAATCCTCTTTGCTTTCTCTATTTCAGAAATCATGCCACTTTTAATATATTTTTATAACAACTTGAAATAACAGCAATTATTCTTTCTTCTTGCGTTATAGTCATTGTCCACTTATTGTTTTGTTCTGGATAATTTTTATACGTGGCCTGCATGGCCTGGGTAATATGTATTCAATAAATTGGCCTTGCAGCTTCTTGGCTTTTTGGTCAATTCGGAGTAAAATATTGATTGAATGTGGAGTTACATTGTAATGTCAATTGACAAGGCTAAAGAGGTACTTAAAATTGAGGCCGAGGGAATTCTCGCCGTGCTCGAACAGATCGGCCCGGATTTTGACAAGGCCGTTGATCTGATTATGGCTTGCAAAAGCCGGGTTATCATTGCCGGTATCGGCAAATCCGGCATTATCGCCCAGAAAATTGCCGCCACTTTAAACAGCACAGGCACGGCCTCATTCTTTCTCCATCCGGTTGAAGCCATGCATGGTGACCTGGGAATTGTAGATCCCTGTGACGTTGTTCTGGCCATTTCCTATAGCGGCGAGACCGCCGAGTTGAACCTGTTGGTCAACAGCCTCAAAAACAGATCCGTTTCCATCATTTCCATGACCGGTGCTGCGGATTCCACCCTGGCTAAACTGGGTGATGCGGTATTAAATATCAGGGTCCCCAGAGAGGCCTGTCCCTTAGGTCTGGCACCAACCGCCAGCACCACTGCCTCCCTTGCCATGGGCGATGCCCTGGCCGTGGTGCTGCTGGAACGCAAGCAATTCCGGGAAAGCGATTTTCGCCGCAATCATCCCTGCGGCAGCCTGGGAGAGAGGCTGAGAGTCAACGTATCTGAGGTAATGCTCACCGGCGACCATATGCCGGTGGTAAAAAAAGACACGCCATTAAAAGAGACGGTGGAAATCCTCAATGACAAGAACCTTGGTGCTGTTCTCATCGTTGACGATCTGCAGCGGGTAGCCGGGATCATCACTGACGGGGATATCCGACGAATGGTAGCAAAATCCGTTGATCTTGACACCCAGTCAGCCGGTGACCATATGACCCCGGCCCCCAAAACAATTGGCGGAGACCTGTTGGCGGCGGATGCCTTGAGCATAATGCAGGAGCATGAGATTACCATTCTGCCGGTAACAGGGGACGATGGCCGCCTGGCCGGTATCCTGCATCTGCATAACCTGTTGGGCAAAGGGGAGTTTCGTTTTTTGGTGTAAAACCATTGCAAAAAATTTTAATATATTATTGAGGAATCAGACTATGTGCCAAATGAATGTTGTGCTGGAACATGACGGCCAGCAGGAAAAGGTAATGGACAACGTGACCAGCTTAGAGGTTACTGGTGACGGTATAGTTGTCAGCACTCTTTTTGAAGAACCGAAACTGGTGCAAGCGGCCCGGGTTAAATCCATTGATTTTCTGGGCGGCACGGTAACTCTCCAGGAAAACCATACCCCCGAAGAAAAATGACTGAAAAAAAATTATCGGATATTGAAAAATTGCAGGTTCTGCTGCCCCATTGGCTTGCCCATAATAAAAGCCACGCCGCTGAATTTTCCCAGTGGGCGGAAACGGTCAGCGCCACAGGTGACACTGCAACAGCTGCACTGATCAGGCAGGCGGCCGAACACCTGCAGAAAGCTGACGCGGCCCTGTCGCAGGCCCTGGTATCAATTGGCGGACCGCTTGAGGGGCATGCTCACCACCACCATCATCATGACTGAGCAGTTTTGGCTTAGCGCTGGTTAAGAATCCTGTTTCTGCATTTCAAAGGTTCGCAAAGCATCTATCGGATCCTGGCTTTCGGAAATAATTTTACCAATAACCCTCAATAGCCAGTATTGCTGAGGGTTTTCGTTAATACTCTTACGTAACGCTTTTGATATGGAGTGCGAATCCTCTTCCAGGCTGTAAAAACGGCTGTCGATCCCGATAAACCCATCCAGGAGATGCGCAATGGTGTGCAATATCTTGGTTAAATACCCCTGTTCCAGTTTCTGCAAATCCTCAAAGGTGGCAACCCCTTCTTCCTGCATACTTGCCACAAGCTCACCAACAATTTTTCTGTTGGCCGACACTCCTTCATCGAGCCGCAGCCAGAAGGCCTGGTCCGCAGCATGAATCGACTCCTTTTCGTCAACCCTTACCTCATCAAACCGGATAAGCATGGTCCGGTCAAAAAACCGGCTTACTCTATGACGGCAGGAGGCAAAATCTTCACCGGCTACCAATACGTCAAGGGATACTTCCATGTCCATATTTTTCCTCCCAGCCCGGGTTTCTCACAAGTCGAGACGCCGGATAGACAAAGTGTAAGGGCTTGGAACTATACTTTAGTATGTTTAACGCCTTACACTGCAGGCTATACGGATGTATCGGCTTGCCTTTGGCGAACAGTTCAGCATGTTTTAAATTTGCAGCATTCGTAAACACTCTGTTCCTGTCAATATCCCATATACCATCTTCTATGCCCCCAGACTATCACCATTCTTCACTATTAAATGCTGAAATGTTCGTGAGAAATGCGGGCTCGCGCCGCAGTGCTGTTTCATTCCTGAAAGATTGGCAGGTGCAGGATTTCCAGAAAACTATTTACATGGAATTCCGCCGGCAGATCAGGGCTTTTGAAAGAAATGAGCCGCATATCAACTCCCGCAGTATGTTCCCGGTCCACCATGCTGTCCCCGATATAGACTGCTTGTGCAGCAGCCAGGCCGAAGTGATCCAGAATGCGGATCAATCCCTCGGTATGCGGTTTTGGGTTTTGGACATCAAGCGAGGTGACGACAATATCAAAAAAAGGTTCCAGGTCATGCATGTGCATCACCGCCGGCATGGTTGCCGACCGGTTGGTGCTGATGGCTGTGTGAAATTTCGGTTTTAAAAGACCAAGAAACTCTTTCAGGTCCGGCTCAATTACCATATACTCGAGAAATGGCGTGTAATCCACGGTCTGCCGGTAGTTGTGGACTTCTGCAATGAGCTGCGGATTATTTCTGAAGATAAAATCCACCGCATCCATGACATTGTGGGAGTGAACATAGTCCTCCGCCTGCCGGTCCATGGGAGGCTGGCCGAATTTTTCCAGCAGGTGGTTATAGTATTCCCGGTTGGCGTACCGTGAATCGAACATGACGCCATCGCAATCAAAAACGACAAGTTTGAGTTTTGGCATAAGGACTTGTTATTCACCTTTCAATATACTTTTTCCGGTTAAAAATAATTTCAACTTATCCCCTTTCAAAAGCCTGCTGCAGCGTATCAGTATCTGGTTTAACTGATCCCTTTATTTCACGCTCAAGCCGCTTAAAAAACAGCTCCATAAAGTCATGCCGTTCCTCGGCAAGACGCTTTCCTTCCGGGGTCAGCATTTTATCCTTGATCTTTGACATCTTGAACTTGAATTCACGATAGGCTGTATCCTCTTTGGAGTAGGGCTTACAGGACAGGATATCGACTTCGCTGTCATTGTGCAAACGTGCGCCGGTCTGACCGGCGAACAGAAAGGCCCGGCCGATGCCGACCGCACCTATGGAGTCAAGCTTATCAGCATCAAACAGGATCTTGGCTTCAAGGGTCTCGGGAACCTTGTCACCACGATAGCGGTGCGTTTCTATACAATGGGTGACTTCTGCAATAAACGGATCTGAAAACTCCAGCTTCTGCAGAATCTCTTGAGCCAGTTCGGCCCCCTTTTCAGCATGGCAGATACCGCCCTGTTCTTCTGTTTCAAACTGGCGGCCGATGTCATGCAGCAATGCTGCTCCACTGAGTATATCAAGCCTGGCATCCATCAACCGGCCGATATGCAATACCGTCTTATGGACCCGCTCGGTATGGTCAGATCCATGACAGCCGCCCAGCCCGTCATGGTATGGGGCAGCCATGCGACGAAGCCGCTCTGTCAGCTCTTTGCCAAGGGGACAGTCGTCTGTTTTAATACAATCTAACCCCATGATCCTTCATCAAATAATACTTTTTTCAAGCAGCGTATGCCAAACCTGAGCAGTGACTCTTCATCAATCAAGGCTGCCTGCCTGTCTTTTCCCAGCCCTTTGAATTGGGCCGCAAAGTCAGTCCCTGATACAAAATATTGAAACTCGTCCAGCTTGTACAGAGCCAGGAGAAAAAAACCGATCTGCTCAGCAGAAAATCTGCCCCCCTGCCTTGCTTGATCATGCTGCAGCAATGACATGACCTCGTCATTCATTTGGTTATACTCGGCAAGACCCTGGTTGTGAAACCACTCTTTCACACTGAATAACCCGGGCTCATCAAAACCAAGACAATGGTTTTCCCTGACCAGGACATATATCTCCTGCCGGCTGCCGTCAGCTGCAAGAGAAGCCCCCCTGCCCACCGGGTATGCCCGGCAGGCGCCGGGCCTGTATTCATAGACCATGCAGCCCGTAGGGCCGACAAAGGGACAGCTGGCCCGACCGTCATCCACCATGCCCAGGTAGAGACGTGGAAAAATATCGTTCTGCTCCTGCTCCAGCACGATGTAGCGGTTGATAAAATCCGCTGAACTGAGTCCAAGTTTCTTTCTTAACCGCAGGACATCATATGGGGTGAGGGCCAGTTCGAGTTCCCGGCAGCATTCTGTAAAACAGTCCACCCCTGCATGACACCCAAAAGAAAACTTCTTGGAGCCGCATAACCGTGTCACATTTTCAGGAAACTGCATGGTTGACGAACTATTGAAGTAAAGAATACGGCCTGTTAAGGGCTTTTAATTTATTTATCATTCTTAGTTTTGTGGAATATTGGAGTATTGGAGTACTGGAGTATTGAAATGACAGCTAGGTGGTTTACCAGCACTCCAGTGCTCCAATACTCCATGCAGCAGTTTTACACTTACAGTCTTCAGACGTTCTCAGACCATGAGTCAGAGCAGTGGTCAAACGCTGCCAGTTAAAAATTATTCCTTGCGCCATAGACTTAACACGGGGCTGGCCACAAAAATCGAGGAATAGGTGCCGATCAGCAGACCGATCAGCAGGGCAAATGAAAAATCATGGATCACGGTGCCGCCCAGAAAAAACAGGGCAGTAAGTACCAGTCCAGTGGTCAGTGAAGTGACTATGGTCCGGCCCAGGACTTCATTAATGCTCACATTGATAATATCAGAGAACTTCTTGAGTTTTATCTTGCCCTTTGCCGACTTCCGCATATTCTCACGGATCCTGTCAAAAACGACAACGCTGTCATTAAGGGAGTACCCTGCCAGCGTCAAAAGGGCGGTGACGATCATCAGGGTTATTTCTATATTGAGGATCCAGCAGATGCCGAGTACTACCAGTACATCGTGAAAAGTAGCAATGGCGGCCGCAATTCCGAAGCTCAAGTCAAAACGCAGCGCCAGATAGCAGACAACCCCCAAAAGCGATATAGCAATGGCCTGTAAGGCTTTGTTGCGCAGCACCTTGCTTATCGAGGAGCCGATTTCTTCCTGGCTTTCCATGGAGAAACCCTTGTCCGGCATATTTTCATTAAAAACAGCGGAAATCTGCTTACCGAGGTTGCCTACTGCCTCTTCAGACTTTTTCAGTCTGACGATAAGCCTGTTTTCGTTCTCCACCTGCTGCAGGTTCACACCTTCCATGCCGTTTGCATTCAGCACTTTACGCACCTCCTGCAGACTAAAGGGCTGCTCCGCCTTATACTGCACAAGAGCCCCCCCTGAAAAATCGACGCCCAGGTTTGCTTTGCCGCGGGCAATCTGTACAAAGGCGATGACGCCAACCAGGACCAGGACGCCGGAAACTGCAAAGGTAATTTTCTTGAGCTGCATGTAATCAATATGGGGAGTCTTGATGAACTGGAAAAAGGTGATGGGCTTCAGTAACCGTTTGCTGTGCAGTACATCATACACCAACCGGGTTCCGAACAACGTCGAAATCAGGTTGAAGGTGATACCGAGGGACAGGGTTACGGCAAATCCCTTGATCGGCCCTGTACCGAAGAGGAATAAGGCCAGGGCGGTAATCAGGGTGGTCACCTGGGAGTCGATAATTGTCCAGAACGCCTTATCAAACCCGCCCTCGACCCCAGACTTGACGGACTTGCCTATGGCAAACTCCTCCCGCATTCTCTCAAAAATGAGGACGTTGGCATCAACCGCCATACCGATTGACAGGATAATACCGGCAATACCAGGCAGGGTAAGGGTGGCGCCAAGAGCTGCCAGCCCGGCAAACAGAAAGAATATATTAATTATGAGGCCAAAATTGGCAATAACCCCGGACAAACGATAATAGATAATCATAAAAACCAGCACCAGTACGGTGCCCAGCAGGCCGGACATCAGTCCACGGTCGATGGAGTCCTGTCCCAGGCTGGCTCCCACCGTAAGATTCTGGATAATTTCCACCGGCGCCGGCAAGGCCCCAACCCGCAAAACAATAGCCAGGTCGGTTGCCTCGTCGTAAGTGAAGTTGCCGGAGATCTGCGCCGAGCCGCCCAGGATCTTCTCGCGGATCACCGGCGCCGAACGCACCACTTCATCCAGGATAATGGCAAACCGCTTGCCGACGTTTTTTTCGGTGACCTGGCCGAATATCCGGCCGCCGCGGCCGGTCAGATCCAGGCCGACATACGGTTCATTAAAGTTGCCGCCTACTCTCACCTGAGCATTTTTGACCATCTCACCGGTCATCATCACCTGGCTTTTGACCAACAGCGGTGTCTTTGTTTCCTTACCGGTCTCAGAATCAACCCGTTTTTCAAAGTATATTTCCGAACCAGCCGGCAGCTGGTTCTGCAGGGCCAGGTTCAATTTCTTGCGGCTTTCCCCCGTCTGCCATTTACCGCTGCTCTGGGCCTGGCTGATCAACTGCCAGGGATCCAGGGCGGACTCCTCGTCCAGCATCTTGAACTCCAGCTGGGCTGTCTGGCCGATGAGACCCAATGCCCGATCCGGGTCCTTGACACCGGGCAGCTGCACGACAATTTCATCTTCTCCCTGGCGGAGACTTACCGGTTCGGACACACCAAACTGGTCAATACGGTTCCTGATAATTTCCAGGGACTGGGTCACTGCATTTTTCTCAATGAAGTCAATCTCCTCACTGTTTAAACTAAGAAAAATGCGCGGGAAAGAGCCTTCTTCCGCCTGTATGTCGATATCGAGATTGGGAAAGTCATCCGCGACAATCTCCCTGACTATGTCAAGAACTCCGATGTTTGGCAGGGTAAAAATAACCTTTTCAGGGTCACTGGATGTGGTTCTTACCGCGGTGATCTTTTTTTCCGCCAAACCCTCTTTCAGGTCACTGGCAGCAAGATCCAGGCTGTTCTCAATCGCCTTGTCCAGGTCTACCCTGAGTATCAGGTGCATGCCGCCCTGCAGGTCGAGCCCCAGGCGGAGCCCTTCAGGCGCCAGGTATTTGCTCCACCACTGCGGAGCGCCCTTAAAAAGAGACGGCGTCAGGATGACACCGGCAAAAACTATCATAGCTGTTAATAGAGCTATTTTCCATTTCAGGGACCGATTCATCAATACAACTCCTTATCAAGTACAAGTAACATCTTGTTACACTATCGATTCATTAGTTAAGCCGGCAGGGAAATTACTGGTTGTCAAACAGGGTTGTCTGGCAGCGTGGTAATAAGAGGTGCTTACCTGCACAAGCGGATTATTAACTTGTTGTTTTTTCTTTTTTTCTCCCCCTTGGAGGAAAAGGGGATTATACATTAGATGCAAAAAGTGTCAATTCGCTTTTGCAGAAGAAAAAACGGACAAAGGACTCTCTACCCCGGCGGTGAAAAAACAGCCGTATGTCTCTATTCATTTTTACGGTTAATCGTTGCCGCCATACAGCCTGCCCCAAAACCATTATCGATATTAACCACCGCCACCCCGGGAGCGCAGCTGTTCAACATGCCCAGCAATGCAGTGATCCCACCAAAAGCCGAACCATATCCAACACTTGTGGGAACAGCGATAACCGGTTTATCCACCAGCCCGCCGACTACACTTGGCAGGGCGCCTTCCATTCCGGCTACAACGATCAGCACAGTGGCCTCATCCAGCATTTGCGTATGTCCCAGTAAGCGATGGATACCGGCTACTCCGACATCATAGAGTTTTTCCACAGGGTTTCCAAGATAGCGGGCTGTCAGGTAAGCCTCTTCAGCAACGGGCATGTCGGAAGTACCCGCAGATAATACCAGAATGGTTCCCCTGTACCCGGCTTCCTCTACTTTATCCTCATTACCGGCAAGCATTCTCGCCGTTTCATGGTAGGTCAACCCGCTCACTTCCTTACAGACGGCTGAACCCTTTGCAGGATTAACCCTGGTTGCCAAGGCCAGGCAGGATTGAGCCATCATGTTTTTCATAATGGCTGCTATCTGCTCTGCACTCTTGTCTTCTCCATACACAACTTCAGGAAAACCGGTGCGCAGTGATCGATGATGGTCCAGGCAGGCAAATTCAATGGATTCCGCCGGCCAGTGCTTCAGTCGCCTGACCGCTTCTGATACTGCACAACTCCCCTGCCTGACCTCTTCAAACAATTTTTTTAAATTTTCTTCATTCATGGCACTTTCAGATGTTTTTCTATTTCTTTATCTCTCGATCCGCATATCTTTTCAAGCAACGAATTATTGTCGTCATACGGTACGAGAAGTACGATTGACGGCTGATGATTGACAGACAGGACCTTTTTTTCGCATGTATCAACTATTGATATAATTTGATGGATATTGCATTACAACAACAAGTTTCATACAATAGCAAAAATTCTCAGAAATCCAACTTTGATGCTCTCGTAAAAAGTCAGACGGTCGCTAAGGAATGATTTCGATATGCAAGGAGTGGTGTATTTTTGCGAGCAAGGCTATACATAACGGTATGCAGAGCGAACAAAAACACGCACACCTTGCAGTCCGAGATCGGACTGCAAGGT
>PVMK01126273.1_pt1 | contig 14728 bp, 17 predicted proteins | sample 1853481 | NCBI WGS metagenome assembly PVMK01 (sample SAMN08533507, study PRJNA380276) | Marine sediment metagenome, whole genome shotgun sequencing project.
CAAAAGGGTGCTTAAAAAGGCTGGAATCAGAGAATGAGCATTTCAGGGAGTATTGGGAGTTTTTTTTTTGTTCTTTCGGACTGGAATGCGGTTGGGAGAACTCCTTGGGTTGAAGTGGGGCGATATCGATTGGAACCAGAAATTCATAAAGGTTGAGCGTTCATACAAAAGAGGGCGGTTCGATAAGACCAAAACCGGCAGAGTCCGAAGGGTCGATATGTCGGATCAGCTTATCTTTTCTCTGAAGCTATTGCTCACCGCTCGGAAGAGGGAGGCTCTTAAATTAGGTATGGGTGAACCGGTCGAAATCATTTTTCATCGAAACGGAAAGCCGATGGAGCAGAACTACATCAGGCGAGTTTTCAAAAGGGTGCTTAAAAAGGCTGGAATCAGAGAAATGAGGTTTCATGACATGAGGCATACCTTCGCCAGCTTACTATTGAGTCAGGGAGAAAGTCCTGTTTACGTGAAAGAGCAGCTGGGTCATTCCAGTATTCAGGTGACGGTTGACATTTATGGCCACCTCATTCCGAGCAGCAACAGAGGTGCAGTCAATCGTCTCGACTCCACGCAACCATCCGCAACCTATCCGCAACCTGCCAAAATAGAAAGGCCGTAATCCATTAGAATTACAGCCTTAAATCTAATATGGTGCCGAAGGCCGGACTTGAACCGGCACGGCCGTAAGCCACTACCCCCTCAAGATAGCGTGTCTACCAAATTCCACCACTTCGGCACAATTACAGAAATATGCTTTTAAAACGATAACATATTACTCGGTTGTTTTGGCCGGCTGTGTTTCACCGCTGTCCGTGGCCGGTGGTGCGGTTGAGCCGGGCGCCGCCTGGGTCTGTACGGGTGCCGGGGTGCCGGTCACCACCGATTCGTCGCCGGTGCGGTGACGGGATAGATAGGCCAGGCTCAGGGAGGTGACCATAAATATAATGGCCGCTCCGGTGGTGGCCTTGCTTAAAAAAGTCGAGGCACCGGTGCTGCCGAACAGCGTCTGACTGGAGCCGCCGCCAAAAGCAGCTCCCATGTCTGCACCTTTACCGGTTTGAAGCAAAACGATCATGATCAGCGCAATGCAAACAGCCACATGAATGATAATCAGTAGTATGAACATAGAAATTTTTTCTCAACAATTTTGATTTGGGATTTGGGAATCATTTGAATTCCTAAATTGATTCTCCTGAATCCCTGATTTTTTATCCGTGTTTATCTGCCTGCCCCGTTAAATGCGTAGCCTATTTATCCGGGGTGAAAATCTGTGTCCTGAAAATATTTATGAACCCAACAAAATCTTTATTTAAATTTAACGATTTTGCTGAAAGATTCCGCCTCCAGGCTCGCACCGCCGACCAGGGCGCCGTCGATGTCCGGCATTGCCATTAGTTCCGAAACATTGGCCGGTTTGACGCTGCCCCCGTATAAGATTCGGACGGATTGGGCCAGAGTTTTATCAAAATTCCGGTCGATCAAAGAGCGGATATATTCATGTGCCTCCTGGGCCTGTTCTTTGGTGGCTGTTTTGCCGGTGCCGATAGCCCAGACCGGTTCATAGGCAATCACCAAAGTACCCAGATCTTTTGCAAAATATCCTTCTAACCCCTTTTTTACCTGTTTGTCAAGCACAGAAAATGTCTGGCCGGATTCACGTTCGACTTCGGTTTCGCCCACACAAAAAACCGGAATAAGTTCAGCGTCAATGGCGGCACGGATTTTTTTATTGACCGTTTCATCGGTCTCACCGAAATATTGACGTCTTTCCGAATGACCGATGATCACGTATTGACATCCGGCGGATACCAGCATGTCGGCCGATATTTCACCGGTATAGGCGCCTTCTTTTTCCCAGTACAGATTCTGCGCACCCAGCGCAACCCGGCTGTTTTCAACGACTTTAGACACCGGATCGAGGGCGGTAAATACCGGTGCAATCATAATATCCACCTCCACGGTATCGGCAACCAGCTCGACAAGCTGTTGGGCGGTTTTAACAGCCTGCGGAGATGTCTTGTACAGCTTCCAGTTGCCGGCAATAAGCGGGGTTCGGTTATTCATTGGCTAGTTTCCTTTGCTGTGAGTTGTCAGTTGATAGTTATTAATTCACAGTTTGTAGAAAATGGTTAAAGGCACACGGTGCACGGCATACGGCTCAAGGTATACGGCGCAAGGCGCACGGTATAAGGGAAATGGTATAGGGTGCAAGGTTTAAGGTTAAAGGTAAATGATTTCCAGAAGCATTGTAAACTGAAAACCCAATTTCTGAATTCGTACGCGTTCAGTCCCCGTCTCCAGTCCCCAATCCTCATCACTCAGTCCTCACTTCATCTCACCTTCCCACCTTCTCAACTTCTCACCTTCTTTTTCTTCCGTATTCCGCATTCCACATTCCGCATTCTTCTATAGTTCCTTGCCTACCATGACCGCCAGGTCCACCATCCGATGGGAATAGCCCGCCTCATTGTCATACCATGAAAGCACTTTTACCATGTTATCGACAACGTAAGTTGTGGGCGCATCCACGATGGAAGAAAGAGCCGATCCGTTAAAATCAATCGATACCAGCGGAGCCTCACTGTATCCCAGAATCCCCGACAGAGATTCTTCGGAAGCCTGTTTCAGGGCCTCGTTTATATCCGAGACGGTAACTCCTGATTTATCAACGGTTGCCACCAGATCCACCAGAGACACATTCGGCGTTGGCACCCGAATGGCCAGACCGTTCAGTTTGCCGGACAGTTCCGGCAGAACCAGGGCGACCGCTTTGGCGGCCCCGGTGGTGGTGGGGATCATGGACAGTGCCGCCGCGCGTGCCCTGCGAAGGTCTTTATGGGGAAAGTCCAGCAGACGCTGGTCTCCGGTATAAGAATGGATCGTGGTCATCAAGCCGCTGTTTAATCCAAAATTTTCCAGCAGGACCTTGGCCACCGGTGCCAGGCAATTGGTTGTGCAGGAAGCATTGGAGATAATATGGTGCTGCCGGGGATCGTACTGATTGGAGTTAACCCCCATGACGATCGTAATGTCGGGGTCACCGGCCGGGGCGGAGATAATAACCTTGCGCGCACCGCAGGCCAGGTGCTTGGATGCTCCCTCCCGATCCCGAAAGATACCGGTGCATTCAGCCGCGATATCCACGCCCAGATCGCTCCAGCCGATTTTTTCAGGATCTTTTACAGATCGAATGGTGATTGATTTCCCATCAATCTCGATGCTGTCTTTATGAGTCGAAACATCCATATCCAGTTGGCCGTGGACGGAATCATATTTTAGCAAATAGGCCATTGTTTCCGAATCGGTGAGATCGTTAATTGCCACGACCTCCACATCCGGGTTTTTTAACGCTGCGCGCAGAACCATTCGTCCGATTCTGCCAAAACCATTGATACCAATTTTAATGCTCATAAATCCTCCTTTTGAAGCTTAGTCCGCCTTCGGCGGATTGTGCATTTTGTGGCAAAATATATTTTAATGTAAATATGAAGCTGCTCGAAGAAATGCCTAAAGTTGAGGTCCGCCTCCGGCGGATCGATTTTATTAAAAGAAAAAAGCAAGCTATGCTTTTATATTCACTTACTGATTTCTGGTTTTGAATGCTGAAAATACCAGGCGTTTATAATAATGATGGAGCGCAGCGACGCCACAATTTTAGGCATTTTAGGCACTTTAGAGCACTTTAGGCATTTCCCTGTTTATCCGGGTTAGGCTTTTCATCATTAACAATGCGTCCTCTTTTGAGTCGGCATAATATTTCGGTCGTCGTCCGATCACCTGAAATCCGAGTTTCTGATAAAGTTCTACGGCCGGGATGTTTGAGGGTCGAACTTCAAGGTGAGCCGATTTTGTGCCCTGTCCGGCGCTTATAATGAAGCAGCGCTCTAAAAGCCAGGTGGCGATCCCTTGTCCCCGCCACGCGGGCCGCACGGCAATTTTTAATATGTGCAGTTCATCGGCCGTCCGGCGCAAAAAAGCGTAGGCAATGATCTGCCCGCAGGTACGCCCCTGAGCTGATTTGACCACGTAACTGCAGGTATTTTGACTGTTTAACTCCCCTTCAAATGATATACGGCCCCAGGGCCACTGAAACGAATGCTGCTCGATTGCAAGAATCGGTTCAAGGTCTGCCCTGTTGATTACGGCAAGTTGCAGCCCGTTCACAATTTAACTCCGCTTGTTGCCTTTTAAAATACCACTGGCCAGTGATATACTCTTTTTGCCAAATGCTTCCAGATTGGCTGCCAGTTGATCGAGTTCCATTTTTTTTCGTGTGTTCACCGCCTGGATTAAAATGGGGAGATTGACACCCGATAATACTTCAATGTGACCTTCCTCCAAAAACGAATAACTCAAGTTGGAAGGGGTGCCTCCAAACATATCCGTCAGGATAATAACGCCTTCCTGCTCCTTTACTTTTTTAATTCCCCGGGCAATTTTCTCGCGCAATTTTTCAGCGCTTTCACTCAAATCAATAGAAACCGATTCGATTGACTCGGGCCGACGGCCGATTATAAATTCAGCCGCCCCTATCAAGGCTTCTCCCAGTTGGCTGTGGGTAACAATAACAATACCTATCATAAATCACCTTACAAATCTTTATTCCGCGTGTTGCAGGATTTCAGAGCTATTTTTGCTCTATGCAGGCTGGGCCCGGTCGCGGTGGTTGAGTTCCACTGTTTTTCCCATTACCCGGATGTGTTCAAATATTGTTCCGGCAATGGTTACAGAACGATGCCGGCCCCCTGTGCATCCGAGCGCAATGGTTAAATAGGCCTTACCCTCTTTCTCATACAGCGGGATTAAATAGTCAAGGAGTCCCAGGAATTTTTCAAGGAAAATACGCGTCTGACTGTGCCCCAGGACAAAGTCCTTTATTTCTTGGGTCTCTCCATCAAGTTCTTTTAATTCCGGAATAAAATACGGGTTTGCCAGAAAACGCACATCCATAATCAGATCGGCATCATAAGGTATTCCGTACTTGAAGCCGAAAGACAGAACGTTAATGCGCATCGGCACAAGTTTTTTACTTCTATGGGCGATATCGTGAATTTTAGACTTGAGTTCGTGGACATTGAATTTGGAGGTGTTCATCACCAAGTCAGCTGCCGACCTCAAGTCTGTCAGCTGTTTTTTTTCTGTCCGGATACCGTCGAGCAGGCTTTTGCCCGGTGATAAGGGGTGTTGTCTTCGTGTTGTGCTATACCGCTGAACCAGGATTTGTTCTTCTGCTTCCAGGAAGAGAATTTCGAAATGGAATCCTTTTTGTTTCAGCGCATTAAAGACGGCCTGGTATTTGGCCAGGAAACCCTTTTCGCGCAAATCCATCACCAGCGCAATCCCGGTAATTTCGGAGTCCTGCTCCATGGGCAATTCAAGAAATTTTGGCAGAAGATCGACCGGCATGTTGTCGACACAATAAAATCCGGCATCTTCCAATGCAGCCATCGCAGTACTCTTGCCGGAGCCTGAAAGCCCGGTAATTATGAATATGTTTATGTTTTTCACTTTACATCGCTAAAAACAGCTAAAAGTCCTCATCCTCCCCTTTTATTATGTCTAATATTTCGTCTCCATCCGTGGCATTTAATAATTTGCTTTTGAACAGGTCATCTTTAAGAATTCGCGAAATCCGGGCCAGCAGTTTCAAGTGAAGACCGGTAGAGTTTTCCGGTGTAATCAGTAGAAAAAAGATATGGGTCGGCTGCCCGTCCAGGGATTCAAAATCGACCCCTTTGCGACTGAGACCAAATCCCAGGACCAGCGAATCGATAGTCTTCATCTTACCATGGGGTATCCCAATACCACCGCCTATGCCGGTGCTTCCCAGCTGTTCTCTTTCCATAAGGACCTTGACCAGGTCCTCCTGGTTGACGTTGGCTATTTCAGCCACCGGTGCCACCAGTTCTTCTAAAATTCCCTTCTTGTTTTGGGCCTTTAAGTCAGCCAGAATTGTCTCTCTTTGTAATACATCGCAGATTTTCATGTTTTCAACTACCATAAATAATTGAAACCTTTGCAAAACGTCATCCAGACCGATCTCCTGTGGCCCGGCCTGTTTGCATTAAATACAGGCCGAAAGGGTTGGATACGGGAAGCCGGACGTTTTTCAAAGGCCTCTCATTAATTTTCATACAAGATTCAGGTAATAATAATCACGAACTTGGCTGAATCAAGCCATAGTGACCATCTTTGCGTCGGTACAATACGTTAATGCGGTCACTTCTGGCATTGGTAAACACCAGAAAATTATCTTCAATCAAATCCATTTGCAAAACAGCTTCTTCAATATCCATCGGTTTGTATTCGATGTTTCGAATTTTGACCTGCCTTTCAAAATCGTCATCCGCAAGATGGTCATCCTCCTCAAGCATTGATCGGTTGCGGTTCTTGGCTGTCAATCTGCGTTCTCTTATTTTTTGTTTACTTTTTTTGATCTGTTTTTCAAGCTTATCAAGCGCCATGTCGATGGCGGAATACATGTCGTTTGTTTCTTCGCTGCCAATGATGGTAAGTTTATCACCGGCGATATTGATTTCTGCGATGTGTCGAAATTTTTCGACCGCCAGCACGACATTGGCTTCGGCCGGGTTGTCGAGAAATTTATCGAAACGATCCAATTTTTCACTCACATATGCTTTTAAGTGGTCCGAGGGGTCAAGGTTCTTGAACGTTACGGATGTTTGCATACCTTTAAGCCTCCCTATATTTGTTTGCGTTTATTGGATGGCAAAACTTTCAAAATGTCGCGGTATTTGGCGACCGTCCTGCGCGCAATGTGAATCTCTTCATTTTTTAAAATCTGGGCGATTTTATCATCACTGTAAGGCTTTTTGGGATTTTCTCCTGAAATGATTTGCCTGATTTTTTCCTGGACACTGGCAGAAGCAATCGCACCGCCATGCATCCGCCGAATTGAACTGTTGAAAAAATATTTTAATTCAAAAATACCCTGAGGGGTAAAAGCATATTTGTTGGTCGTAACCCGGCTGATCGTGGATTCATGCATACCGATATCCTGAGCGACGTCTCTGAGGACCATGGGCTTAAGGTGGACGATGCCTTTGTCAAAAAATTCCTGTTGATGGCGTAGAATGCTTTCCATTACCCGGTAAATGGTTTTTTGCCGCTGATGAATGCTCTTGATCAACCAGGCAGCAGATCTCATTTTTTCCTGGATGTAATCCTGGGCTTCCCCGGAGACTTTTTTGCCGCGGCTGATGGAATTTTTATAAAAAGAATTTACTCTGAGTTTCGGCATGCCGTCGTCATTGAGCATGATCACAAACTCGTTTTCAATCTTGTAGACGTATATATCCGGATTGATATACTGAGGCGTTTCATCACTGAACTGCCTGCCCGGCTTGGGTTCCATGATTTTGATGACGTTGATCGCCGAAACAACCTCATCCATGCTCTTTTTTAAGGTCTTGCAGATGACTTTGTAATTTTTCTTTTCCAGATCCGACAGATGGTTCTTGATAATATCGGTGATGATCGTATCGGCCAAACCCAGGTGGTCGGCTTGAATCAACAGGCATTCACGCAGATCCCGGGCCGCAACACCGATCGGATCAAATGATTGAATAAGGGCTAATATTTCTTCTACTTTTTCAGTTGGAGATCCGCTGGTGTAAGCGATTTCTTCGGTCGATGCCTGAAGATAACCATCTTTATTTAAATTACCAATCAGAAGACTGGCGATCTTCTCTTCTTCCCTGTTGGGTTTGGTCATAAGAAACTGCCAGAGCATGTGGCCATTCAAGGACTCTTTCTGGGCAATGAAGGCCTCAAACTTGGGGGTATCTCGCTCCTCTGATTCATAATGAACCCGCCCCGGCGTATTATACTCATCCAGATAATTGCTCCAATCGATATCCTCTCGAAGTTTTTCTTCTATGGTGACTTCTTTGGTGACTTCTTTGGTCTCAGCGCTGTCGCCGGCTGAAGTGTCCGTCTGTTCGCCTAATTGCTCGGCAGGGGTGCCTTCCGGCACTTCTTCCAGGGCAGGGTTTTCCTCCAGCTCGGCTCGAATGGTATCCATGAGCTCCAGTCTGGACAGCTGCAAAAGCTTGATCGCCATCTGAAGTTGCGGCGTCATGATCAGCTGTTGAGTTAATTTTAGTTGTAGTCGCAGTTCAAGTGCCATAATATTTGCTGGCTTCTTCTCGTCTTTAGGCGGTTTAAGTAATCAACCAAATTTCAGTCTGACATAATGCTCGGCCCAGGCCTCCTGCAATTTAGGTGCCAGGATATTTAATTTTTTCTTAATTTTAGTTGAGATGATTGAAAAATGCAACAATTACCACGCAATTTCTTGAAAAGATCCGTTTCTGACTTTTTGAAAGCCGAACAGGCAAACAAGATTGGTGCTACTGCTGTCGACCCGTCCCCACGTTCTGAATCGCTTCAAAATCTCTCGAAATTGCAGCCTCGACATTCCCCCTCAAAACAATTTTATTGGCATCTAAATCATATTTTAGGGTTGCGGCCGATAGTTCCACATCATCGCCCGAAATGTGCACCGGATCATTGGATATAATCAGGCGCTGTTCGTGTTCGTAGGTCAGGCGTCTGGTTTTCAATTGATAGGAATCATTCCTTATCACAACATTGCCTGAAACTTCAATGTCATTTGTATCGGTTTGCAATATTCCCTGTTCCGCTTCTATATAGACCTCACTCTGGTCTTTAAGAAAATAAGTAATAAACAAATTTTTTAAAACGGCCTTTTTTTCGTTTTCAATATAAAGGGCCGAACCGGCCTCCAGACTCCACTCCTTTATCCCGTCACGGGTGGCAGTTTGCTTGATTTTACCCAGCGACAGATTGGCGCCATCCTTGATCGAGTCGAGCAACAAGTCAGGTACGTTGGAAACCTTTTGGTATCCAATGAAAACCGACACAACCGTTCCTACGGTAACCAGGATAACCGCCAGCACTATAATGCGCAATTTTTTGTTTTTTTTGAACCTGACAAAATGATACCCAACTAAGAAAGGTTTCAGGTTTCAGGTTTCAGGTGTCAGGATTCGCACTTCCGACTGGATCAGGAATAACTGAAACAAGGTACAAACTTGAACATTCAATCCTTATTTTCGGTCTCGGTTTCCGCATCGCGACTGACACCTGAAACCTGACACCTGAAACCTAATTTAAGCTTGCAACCTTAAGTGTTTTCTGACTTCTACCAGATAACCGACCCTAATGCCTAATACCGTTCGACCAACTCTTCCCAAAGCCCTCTGGCCGTCAGGAGCGCTTCGCATACTTCCCTTACAGCTCCGCGTCCCCCTGAGGCCAGGGTTGTCCAATCGGCATTTTCTCGAACAATTTCATGGGCATCAGCCACAGCAATGGACAGACCTGTGCGTCTCATTAGCGGCAGATCGGGCAAATCGTCGCCCACGAAAGCGGTGTTGTGTGCGCCAACCCCCGTCTGCGCGACAATCTTTTCAAGCATCATTGCCTTGTCACGCACACCGTCGAATATATATCGAATTCCAAGGTCATCACATCGGTGATAAAGCGCTTTTGAGCTTCTGCCCGTCACGATGCCTACTTTGATTCCGGCCTTCATTACAAGCTTTAGGCCCAAACCGTCCCTGGCATTAAAAATCTTGGTCTCACTGCCGTCATCGTTGTAGATTAAGCTACCGTCAGTGAGAACACCGTCTACATCCAGCAACAGAAGCTGAATGTGCTTAAGCTTTTCCAGCGGTGGCCGTTTTTTCACCTTAGTACCTTATTAATTATTTTTGTGCATTTTGTGGCAAGAACTTTTTGTGTAAAAATTAAGTTACCCCAAGAAATGCCTAAAATGCCTAAATTGCACTAAAATGCCTAAAATTTAGGTCCGCCTCCGGCGGATCGATTTTATTATAAGAAAAAAGCAAGGCATGCTATTATATTCTCTTACTGATTGCTGATTTTTGATGCTGAAAATACCTGGCGTTCATATTAAAGACGGAGCGAAGCGACACCACAATTTTAGGCATTTTAGCTCACTTTAGGCATTTTCCGGTTTATCCGGGTTAGGTAATAGAATCATGAATTGTCTTTAACTGGGAGAGCAGGTCATAGATGGTGTCGAGTTTTAAGGAATTGGGACCGTCGCACAGGGCTTGATCCGGATTTTTGTGAACCTCCATGAAGATGCCGTCCACCCCTGCCGCAACCGCTGCTCTGGCCAGTATCGGCGCATACTCCCGTTGTCCTCCCGAGCTTTGACCGACTCCGCCCGGCAGCTGCACGCTGTGTGTGGCATCAAAAACAACCGGATAACCGGTTTGGCGCATAATCATAAATCCGCGAAAATCCACTACCAGATTGTTATAGCCGAACATCGTACCCCGCTCGGTAATGAGAATTCGCCGGTTTCCGGCGGATGTGATCTTCTCCACTACATTGGCAATATCCCATGGCGCCAGAAACTGTCCCTTTTTGATATTCACAACCTTGCCTGCCCTGGCAACTTCCAGAATGACGTCTGTCTGGCGGCATAAAAAAGCCGGAATCTGAATGATGTCCAGCACCCGGGCGGCGGCGGGGATTTCGCTGATGCGATGGACATCGGAGAGGACCGGAATGCCCAGTTCGTTTTTTATTTCTTCCAGCATCTTGAGACCGTCGGTTAGGCCCGGCCCGCGGAAGGCGGTAACGGAGGTCCGGTTGGCCTTATCATAGGAGGCTTTGAAGATAAAAGGTATCTCCAGCTTCCGGGTGATTTCTTTTAGTGAAGCAGCGATCTCCCGGGTGGTCTCATAATCCTCTATTACGCAAGGACCGGAAATGAGAACCAGGGGAGTTCCCCGGCCCATAGTTATGTTGCCGATATTTATTAGATTGGCCATGAAAAAATGCCTAACGCAAAAAATGCCTAAAATGCCTAAAATGCCTAAAGTGCCTAAAATTCAAAATGTTAATAGTCTATTGTTGAATGGTTCGATCTAGTCGACCAGGTACTCAATGCACTCATTTTTACCATCTCGCATCACGACCATTAACCATCCGTAGACCTTTGCTGTGACCGGTTTACACTCTGCAACTCGCAAATCTCAGTCCATCTCTTTCCAATCCGAAATCCCAAATCACAAATCCAAAATCGAAAGACCCGCAACCCGTAACTCGCAACCCGCAACTCGCAACCCGTAACTCGCAACTCGTAACCCGCAACTCGTAACCCGCACCCCGCAACCCGTAACTCGCACCCCGCAACCCGAATATAATCTTGCACGTTGCCAAATGTCAAGAAACGAAAACAAGCCTTGATTATCAGCGGGTCAACTGGTATTTAAGCAGATTCTATTTTCAAAGATTTCAAAGAAAGGATAGCATACCGCCGTTTGAAAGCGAAAAGAATAAATATAAAATTGTGGTTGATGGTCATTGGGTGTCTGGTTATTATTTTGCCGCTGGCGTGGTTTTTGTCGGTTCGCTTTGAGGGGGAGAAACCCACCCTGGACTTGGATCTGCTGACCGCCTATCTTGGCGTTTCCCAGGATCTCAGCATTGCGGTATTTGATAAAAAAAGCGGTTTACGCCGGCTTTGGGTCGGCCTTTTAAAGGACGGCAGGGAAGTCGTTTTGCACGATACAGCTTTTCCTTCCGCCGGTATGCTCAAAGGCGGAAGCCTGCATGAGTCCCTGGTGAAGATACCGGTAACGCCCGTGGAGTTGGGATTCACCGATGGAGAAGCCATTCTTCGCATGGTTGTGCATGACTACTCATGGAGGGATTGGTGGAAAGGCAACAAGACTTACCTAGAAAAGACGGTGGTGATTGACACCCGTCCGCCCGAGATAGAGGTGTTGAGCCGGGCCCATAACATTAATCAGGGCGGGGCCGGCCTGGTAATTTTTCGCACCTCGGAAAGCTGTTTCCAAAGCGGTGTTCAGGTCGGTGATACGTTTTTCCCAGGCCATGCGGGATTTTTTGATGACCCCCTGGTATATCTTACCTTTATCGCCCTCGGATATCAGCAGGGACGCGACACTAAAATTTTTGCCAAGGCTGTCGATCCGGCCGGCAATCGTGCCGAAAGCGGTTTTTACTATCACATCCGGCGAAAAGTTTTTAGAAAAGATAAAATCAACATATCGGACGGCTTTTTAAACCGCAAAATTCCGGAATTTTCGTCACAAATTGCCCCCGGCACTGCCAAATCCCCTGTTGAAAAGTTTCTTGAAATTAACCGGGGTCTCAGAAAAACTAATTATCAGACCATCGCCGCAGCCTGTCAAAATAGCGCTGGGAAAATGTACTGGCGGGGCCGTTTTTTGAGATTGCCGAAATCTGCCACCCGGGCGCGATTTGCGGATCACCGCACCTATTATTACAAGGGGCGCCAGATAGATCAGCAGGTGCATATGGGAATTGATCTGGCATCCGTAGCCAACAGTCCCGGTGCCGGCGGCCAACGCCGGCGTGGTTGTCTTTGGCCAGACACTGGGTATTTACGGTAAAACAATTATTTTGGACCATGGTTTCGGCCTGTTCAGCATGTACTCCCATTTGAGCAGCATCGCTGTCAAGATTGGGGATCAACTGTCCCAGGGCGATATTATCGGTCGCACCGGCAGCACCGGAATGGCCGGCGGAGATCATCTCCACTTCAGCCTGCTGATTGACCAAACCTTCGTCAATCCGGTTGAATGGTGGGATAAGAAATGGATTCAACACAATGTGTTATCAAAAATTGAGTGGGCCAAATCCATTTCTAAAAAAGAGTGATAGGTTATGAAAAAGCATAAAGTCAGCAAAACCATCGGGGAAATCAACGAAAAAATCAAAACCGGTGCCGTTGTTGTCGTCACGGCGGAGGAGATGATTGATATCGTCAAAAACGAAGGGCCGGTCGAAGCCGCCCACCAGGTCGATGTGGTAACCACCGGAACCTTCGCTCCCATGTGTTCATCCGGCGCGTTTATCAATTTTGGCCATTCGGTGCCCACCATAAAAGCTTCTAAGGTCTGGTTGAACAGGGTTCCGGCATACGCCGGTGTGGCAGCTGTAGACTGTTACATCGGGGCAACAGAAGTCGTTGAGGATGACCCCCTGAATAAGGTTTATCCCGGGGAATTCAGCTACGGAGGGGGCCATGTCATCCAGGATTTGGTGGCCGGTAAGAAAGTATCTCTTAAAGCCACGGGCTACGGCACCGATTGTTACCCCAGCCGTCTGGTGGAAAAAGAAATAACCCTGCGCACGACTTCCGCAGGCGACCCTCTGCAATCCGAGAAACGGTTATCAGAATTACAACTGTGCGGTTAATTTCACCAAAAAAACGATCTATACCTATATGGGCACCTTGAAACCCCAAGGCGCCAATGCCAATTACTGCTCCGCCGGCCAACTGAGCCCCCTGTTTAACGATCCTTACTATAAAACCATCGGGCTGGGCACGCGGGTCTTTCTGGGCGGCGGCGAAGGGTATGTGACCTGGCACGGCACCCAGCACAAACCAGCGGTAAAAAGAAACGAAAAGGGGATTCCGGTATCACCGGCCGGCACGCTCTGGGTGATGGGGGACCTGAAAAAAATGAGCCCGCAATGGCTGGTGGGGGTGAGCTTGCAGGGTTATGGATGCTCGCTTGCCGTAGGGCTGGGAATCCCGATTCCCATTTTAAATGAAGAAATTGCCGGCCATACAGGCATCTCCGATGAAGATATCGTTACCCAAATCATCGACTACGGCCACGATTACCCCAACGGTATTTCCAAAAGCTACGGACAGGTCAGTTACGCCGAGCTTAAAAGCGGTTCTATCAAGCTCAACGGGCAGGAGGTTCCTACCGTTCCTCTGTCCAGCCTGGTTAAGGCCCGCGAAATCGCCGAAATTTTGAAGAAAAAGATTTCCCAGGGAAAGTTTAATTTAGGGGAACCTCAGTTTACGTTGCCCAGTAAGTGAGGGGGCCGGGGATAAAATAAATTGAAGATTAAATATTCAATACAGTTGATAGCATGCCCGAGTCCATACGCACTTTCATTGCATTTGAGCTGCCGCCGGTGATAATCTCGCTGTTGCAGAAAGTGCAGCAAGAATTAAAACTGCTGAAGCTTCGCGCCCGCTGGGTGCGCCCCGAAAATATCCATCTGACCCTCAAATTTTTAGGAGATATCGAGCCGGGCGGTATTGATAAAATCGGCGCTGCCATGGCTGAAGCCGTCATTGGCTCTTCACCGCTGAAACTGGCTGTCAGTGGTATCGGCGTTTTCCGGGTATAAAACGACCCCGTGTCATCTGGCTCGGATTTGGCGGTGACATCCAAGCGCTTTTGCCTTGCAGGGCAGGCTGGAGGAAAAACTTGCCGGCGTGGGATTTCCAAAAGAGAAAAGATCGTTCAAAGCCCATTTGACGCTGGGGCGTATCAAGCAAGCCGCCAGCCAGGCTCTGGTCCGTCAAATGCTGAATGAATATGCAACGCTTCGCTCAGACGACGCTACGTTTAATCAGATTATTTTGTATAAAAGCGACTTGAAACCGTCGGGCGCCGTTTATTCTAAATTGAAGCAGGTTGACCTTTGAATGTCGATTGACGAATGAAGAATGACGATTTATGGAAGTCGCTTCGCTCCGTCATTTTTTTAATAGGTTTTTATAAAATTGATCCGCCGGGGCTTCCAGCTCCGTTTCCAGCCCGTAGGGCCTACAGGCCGGCTTCCTGCTTGTAGAGCTCACAGCTCGGAGAGAGGCGGACCTTAAATATTCAATAGAAAATAGTAATTC
>PVMK01127259.1_pt1 | contig 14726 bp, 11 predicted proteins | sample 1853481 | NCBI WGS metagenome assembly PVMK01 (sample SAMN08533507, study PRJNA380276) | Marine sediment metagenome, whole genome shotgun sequencing project.
CCGGAGATACGGCCGAGCAAGCGACCACCGATTCAGGAGGCACTTATGCCAAGGTCGAGGATGGAGTCTACACCTATACCTTTGGCAAAGCCCTGCCCGCCGGCTACGATCTGAACGTGACCCATAGCGTCGCAGCCTACGCGCGTCGGGATCTGCGGGAGTTCAACCTGGACCGGTATGTCGACAATGACGCCTTCCACTGGGTGCCCTCCGGGTCCCAGGTGCCCATGCCCCGCGACGTGGTGGTGACCGATGCCTGCAATCAATGCCACAACCCTCTGGCCCTGCATGGCGGCTCTCGCCAGGCAGTAGAACTGTGTATTCTCTGTCACCAACCCCACACCTCCGATCCCGACACGGGAAGAACCGTTGATTTCAAGGTCATGATCCACAAGATTCACCGGGGAGCATCTCTCCCCAGTTTTGTTGAAGAGGAGATCCCTTACCAGATCATCGGGTATCGTGGGAGCGTTCACGATTATTCCGATGTCCACTTTCCTCAGGAAATTCGGAATTGCCAAACCTGTCATATCCCCGGCCCAGACCAGCTGACCGAGGAAGAAATAGCTGTCGCCCCCATTGTGGGAGGCTCTCAAAGTTCAGCCTGGCTGTTCCGGCCGAACAGGGCCACCTGCGGTTCCTGTCACGACGACGTGGAATTCGCCACCGGTTTCGGCCACATGGGAGGACCACAGATTTCAGACACTTTCTGCTCCTCCTGTCACTTCCCGGAGGGAGACCTGGAATTTGATGCCTCCATCAAGGGAGCCCACACGGTTCCTCATAACTCCCGACAATTGAAGGGTCTCAACGTCGCCATTCTTAACGTCACCAATGCCCTTCCGGGTCAAAGCCCGACCGTGCATTTCAAGCTTACGGAAAACGACGGGACCGTACTCACTGTTGATGGTCTGAATCGAATCAGTTTCAATTTGGCCGGGCCCACCACGGATTACGCGACGCTGGTTCGGGAATCCTCGGTGCAGGACGCGGTCATTGCCGTCGGCGATGGTTCCTACACCTACACCTTTGAGGCCACCCTACCGGCGGATGCCACGGGCAGCTACGCTGTCGGATCTGAGGGCCGCCGTGACGTCCTGCTCAACGAGGGGATGACCAACGAAATAGCCTTCCGGGAGCAGGTGTTGGAAAACCCGGTCTTCTATTTCAGTGTGGACGGCTCTCCCGTCGCGCCGCGCAGGACCGTCGTTGCTGACGCTAACTGTGAAACCTGCCATGAAAATCTATCCCTGCACGGCGATAACCGGCACGAGCCCGAGTACTGCGTCACCTGTCATCAGCCTGAGGCCAGTGACGTGGCTCGGCGTCCTGACGAGGAGTTGCCGGTAGAGCCCATACACTTCAAGTTTCTGATACACCGTGTTCACAGGGGAGAGGATCTGACTGGGGACTTCACCGTCTATGGCTATGGAGGCAGTGAGCACGATTTCACGGAAGTGCGGTTTCCGGGAGATCTGCGTGACTGCGAGACCTGTCACGTGAACGATTCCTACACGGTGCCCTTGTCTGCGAACCTGCTGGCAACACCGACGCCTCGGGAATATTTCAGTCCCCTGCAGCCCATCGGGTCGGCCTGCCTGAGCTGCCACGATACTGAATCTGCGGCGGCCCATGCTTTTACGATGACGACACCCTTCGGAGAAGCCTGTGCTTCCTGCCACGGCACGGGTAAGGACTTCTCCGTCGAAAGGGTCCATGCTCGTTAGGTGGACCCTTTGCGACGCCGATGCTCGCAGGGTGCAATAAGAAGCACGGGAACGGCCTTGTTGGCGGTGAGCAAGTCACCATCAACAAGGCCGTTCCTGTATTTGAAACCTCGCCTGTCACAAATGACAGTTGCGGCTTTTTAAACCTTTGATGTATAAAAAAGAAGTAGGGAGACTTCAATGACAAGCAGGCTGATTTGGTTTGCGATTTTATTCTTGCTTTCCAGCCCGGGATTCGGCCAAGAAAGGAAGATGTCTGAGGCGGACTTCACCTCTGCCCAAGAGTGTGGTCAGTGCCATCAGGAGATCTACAGCCAGTGGACCCAGTCGATGCACTCACAGTCGCTGACCGATCCCCTCTATCGGGCGGTCATCGATGAAATGATCGAGCAGACGGGAGGGACCCAAAAGGCCTTTTGCCTGAGCTGTCACGCCCCCGTAGCCAGTGTAGCGGGTAAGCTTTTGGACTTGTCCGTGCCCCTGGATTGGGGGGCTTTCCGCGGAGTTGCAGCAGAAGGAGTGACCTGTGACTTCTGCCACACCATCTCAGGCAACGAGAACCTGGGGAAGAACATCTCGGTGGGAGCCTATGTCTATCCTCGCAGAGGTACAACAGCCATCAAGTATGGCAGGCACCCTGATGCGGACACCGCGGCCCACGAAACCGAGGCCTCACAATTTCTCACCAGCACTGAGCTGTGTGCCGTCTGTCACAAGTTCAAACATCCCATGGGAGGGGCCGAAATTCAAAGCACCTACGAGGAATGGCTAAGGGGTCCCTACAGCGACCGAGGAGTGCGTTGTCAGGATTGCCACATGCCCGTTTACTCCGGCACCACCGCTTTGGGTGGGAAACAGAGGCAGCAGATTCATGCCCACACCTTCGTCGGAGGTCACAGCGAACTTCTCAAGAAGGCAGCGACCGTCACGGTTTGGGGCGTGGCGAATCCGGAAGGAGCCGGTTCCCGACTGTCCGTCACCGCCACTGTCCGGAACAGCGGAGCCGGGCATGCCATACCCACGGGAATCCCCGGGATTCGAGAGATGTGGCTGGAGGTTGAGGTACTGGACCAGCAGGGAGTAAGGCTCCACCAAAGGAGATTTCGTTACGGTCAACAACTGGTGAACCGCCAAGGGGAGGAAGCCCTTCCCTGGGAGGCCTTCCGGATCCTGACCGACGACCGCATCGAGCCGGAGCAATCCAAGCAGAATAGTTTTGAGATTATCCTTCCTGGCCAACGAACAGGCGAGGTGAGCCTGCAGGCCAGGCTCTTTATGCGACTCATCTCAGAAGCCATGACTCAACGCTTGAACATTCCGGTACCTGATCCCGTTCTGATGGCCTCTGCTGAAGCCAAGATTTCTCTTAACTCACAGGGAGCAGAATCTCCGCGTTCCCGCTGAAGAAGGAAGTGGATTCGATCATGATGAAATGTCCAGGGATTGAATCGCTGCTATGGCAGGCGGCAAAAACTCTGGCAATCATGGCGATTCTCCTGAGTTCCTTTCAGCTAGCTAACGCCCAGGCCGATCGAGTGGGAAGCGATATGTGTGGGGTCTGTCATGACGACGTCCACTCCTCTTTCGGTAATACCCTCCACCGCGACAACGACTGCGAAGATTGCCACGGAGCGGGCAGCCAACACGTGGAAGCGGGTGGTGACCTGACCCTTAGCTTCACCGAGCAACCTGCTGGTTGGGCAACGTTGCAATGTCTCCACTGTCACCAGGATAACGCCGAACAGTCAGGCTTTTTAAACTCAGCCCACGGGCGAAACAGTGTCTCCTGTGTGGCCTGTCACCAGGTGCATCCCACCCCATCGAACTTCGGACTGCTCAAAGAGGAGGAAAAGGACCTGTGTACCAGCTGTCACCCGGCGACGCGCGCCGACTTCCGAAAGCCCTATCATCACCCGGTGATGGAGGGCGCTGTCCTGTGCAGCGACTGCCACAGTCCACACAGCGAAGACAATCGGCCCCCTTCGGGGCTCTGGCAGTCGGCCCGGGAGAGGGCTGTCTTTCCTGCCATTCCGCTAAGAAGGGCCCTTTTGTTTTTGAGCATCCTCCAGGTCTGGTGAATGGCTGTGCAACCTGCCACGAACCGCATGGCTCCATCACCCCAGGATGCTGCGTCGGACCCAAGTTGCGCAGCTGTGCCTGGAGTGCCACAGCATGACCCCAGGCGTGGCCACCAGCCAACCGCCCTGCCTTTCATGATATCCGGACTGCTCGATACCGTAATTGCACCACTTGTCATCGCGAGATCCATGGGTCGAACGTCGATCCCGCATTTTTCAGATAGGAGGAGAAACTGATGGGCAAGAGATGTTTCACCTGTTTTTTTCTGAGTTCTCTTCCTGTCCCCCTGGGCATACGCTCAGAACGAGCAGTATCGGTTGAGTCTCGATTTCGGAAATCGCTGGAAAGCCGGCTTCAGCGGCAATGAGGACCTCTATCGCAGTCAACTCGATTTAGGGGAAGGACCGAAGCTCTTCTCTGGGGTTTTTTCCATCTTCGCCCCAAACAATTCCAATCGTTTCTTCGATCGCCTCGAGTTGAGGATGAACAGCTGGGGAGGCGAACCCTATAACACGGCTCGAGTGCGCGCCGTCAAGGCGGGAATCTACGAGCTACGCTTCGACTACCAGAACGTGGCCTATTTCAACTCCGTGCCCTTCTTTGCCAACCCCCTTTTCGAGCAGGGCAACCTCGAGAGCCAGCACCAGTTCGACATCTCTCAGCGCTTTGCCCGGGTTGAACTCACGTTAAGGCCTGGAAAGCGTGTCTCGCCTTTTGTGGCTTACCAACGGACGAGCCGCCAGGGGCCGGCCCTGACGACTTTGAGGACGGACGGAAACGAGTTTCTAACCCGTTTGGATGTGGACACCCATTCGGATGATCTGAACTTTGGCGTCAATTTCACGGCCTCTCAATTCTCCCTTCGCCTGGAGCAGGGTTTCCGGTGGTACCGGGACACCAGCCCCTTCCTGGCTCCCGGGTTTCAGGAGGGCAATTCGTCCCGTCCTGTCTTTGGCCGCGACATCGTTCTCAATAACTATGCGGGACAAAACGACGTGGAGGGGACCATCCCTTTCTCTACCGCAGTAGGCGTATACCATCCTTTCGACAGTCTTCTTCTGCGCGGCAAGGTGTCCTACAGCATGGGAGATGTGAACTCGAATTTTTCCGATGCGATTGACGGGACCTTCTTCTCGTTTCCTTTGCAGGCCTTTTACCAGGGTCAGGAGAAGCAGGCCCTCGGTAGGGCTAAGAGACCCAATCTATTTGGGGACTTTTCCGTGACATGGCAGCCCTTTAAGAGATTTCGGATCTTGGAAAGGTTGAACATTCGCCGCTCTCACGTTTCGGGATCGGCACAGATTGAAAATGCCTTCCTGAATGTGGATCCGCTCTTTCAACCGGGCATCATTCCTCGCCTGGAAACTTCCTCCCTACTGGATGCCTTTTTGTCCAGGAACTTAACGATCCAGGAGTTGCAAGGAGTTTTCTATCTGTCTCCCCGATTCTCTGTGCGGGCGGGACACCGCTTTGAACATAAGGAGGTCGGACTCTCGGAGGACTTTGCCTACGACCGAAACGTGCTGATTTTAGGGACGGCTTATGAGTTCTCTGCGCGCAATACCATAGCTCTCGAATATGAACTGGGAAGGACGGATCAACCCATCTTTCGAACCGATGTGGTGGATTTTGATCGATTGCGCCTGCGAGGCCGGTTCCATCCCTTTGATTCTCTTCAACTGAGTGGAAGCGTGACGCTGTTTGATAACAATAACGACATCCCCGAAATAGACCTCACTTCCCGCCAGCGTAGTTACGCTCTTCAGTTTACCTATACGCCGGTGCCTCGGGTTTCCATCTCAGGGGCCTACGAACGCAGTGACTTCGAATCGGATCTTCTCTTTATTGTTCCCCAAAGCTTCCAACCGGATCGTTCCATCTACGCGGAGCGCGGTGATTATGCAAATCTCTTCGTCTCTTTGCTGTTACTCCGCAATGCCAGGCTGGACGTGGGCTATTCCGGATCGGGCACGGTTGGAAACTTCCCTATGAACTACCACCAGCCCATGGCCCGACTGGAGATTCCGCTGGGCGAACGCTACATCGCCTATGGTCAATGGAACTACCACGACTATAAAGAGAAAGTGTCCCTCCTTCCCCAGAGCTATCAGACCCATTTAGTCGTGCTGGGCTTCCGTGTCGAGCTTGACTCTCAGTAATTGAGCCATTCCTGAACCCTTTGAGTCAATCGCCCTATCGGACCCGGATGTCCGATATGCGGGTGATTTGCCCCATCTTCAGGGCTAAAAGCCCACCCTCGTTTCTTCGATACACGCGTGAAATCCAGCACTGGCACAGTTCCCAGCATTCACACGGACTTGGCAAGTACGTTGCATAGACAGTGTCGGCAAATATTGATTGGAGGCTTTATGAAGAAATGGATTGTCGTGGGTTGCTTATCATTTTTCTTCGGTCTTTCGCTGCTCGCCCTACCCGATGGCCAAACCGACTACAAGAACCTGTGCCTCAAGTGTCACGGTGCCGAGGGAAAGGGAGATGGACCGGTCACCAAGATGGTCAAGAATCAGAGCATGGGCGATCTCTCCGACAAAGAGGCGATGAGCCCATATTCGGATGAAGATCTTTATAAACTCATCGCCGAAGGGGGTGAGGGCCTTAGGAAAAGCGAAGCTGATGCCCGCCCACAAGGAAAAATTGGGAGAAGCTGAGATTCAAGCAATCATCACCTATATCACAACGTTTCAGGAATAATAACCGACTCTTGAGAGGATTAGAATCGTGAGATGGTTCCTGAGTGGGCTGGTGATTACATTTTTCACCGGACTGGTCGTCCTTCGCCCCTTATTCCGGGAGAGATCCAGCAACCCATTCAATTCAACCACCTGGCCCACCAGGATCTGGAGTGCGCAGGGTCTGCCACGAGTCCGTAGAAACAGAATCCTTTGCCAGCCTACCGCCCATCGATACCTGCATGCTCTGTCACGAGACACCCCTCACCGAGAGCCCGGAGGAAGAAAAGATTCGAACCCTGGCCAGTGAAGGAAAACCGATCGAGTGGCAACAGCTCTTTAGACAACCCGCACACGTCTTTTATTCTCATCGACGACATGTGGGGATTGCCGGGCTCGAGTGCCGGCAGTGCCACGGAGACATCGGCGAAAGCACTCAACCTCCAGTGTGGGTCCAGAACTTGACCATGGACGCTTGTATTTCCTGTCACGAGCAGAATCAACTGGAGGCCGGCTGTGTGGACTGCCACCGGTAACGCGAATGAAGCTCAGTCGTAGAGGATTCGTCAAGTTTTCAGCAGGCTCAGCAGCAGGACTTGGGCTTTCTGGCCTTTCCCTGAAAACGCTGTCGGTCATCAGTGCGGCTGCAACCGAAGAAATTTACCCTCCCCGAGGACCTGAATCTTTCGCCAACTCCATCTGTCAGCTCTGCCCGGGAGGCTGCGGGCTTTCGGTACGGAAAATTGGCCCTCGAGCGGTTCGAGTACAGGGCAACAAGAACAGTCCCGTGAATCGCGGCGGACTGTGTCCCATCGGTGTGGCCTCTTTGCAGTATCTTTATCACCCTGCCCGTTTGAACTCACCCCTTAAAAGGGTCGGACATGAATGGGAGACCCTCTCTTGGGAGCAAGCCTTTGACGAAATAGCATCTCGTCTTGGCTCCCTGATCGAGCAGGGAGACGCTGAGCGAGTCGTGCTCCTTTCTCATCCTTTGCAAGGAGTGTTGAAACAGACCGTAAAGGACCTCATGAAGGGGATTGGCTCGAGCAACACCGTTGAACTGTCAGGACCCGGAGATGGCATAGAGGTGGCGGCTCGCCTGATGCAGGGAGTCAGACAAAAACCCGCTTATGACCTGACCCAATGCAATTACGTCCTGAGCATCGGCTGCGAAATGCTGGAAGATTGGACTTCTCCCGTGTGGGCCATGAAGCAGTTTTCACAGTTTCGGGGAAAGCGCCCCAGAGGTCGACTCACCTATGCCGGCTCTCGCGAATCGGTTACGGCTTCCAAGGCCGACACTTGGATCCGTCTTCGCCCGGGCACCGAAGGGGCTTTCGCCTTGGGGATTGCTTATGTGTTGATCTCAGAACGCATGTATGACTTTTCGTTCATTCGCTCCCATTGCCTGGGTTTCGAAGATTGGAGGGATGAGCAAGGTCAGCTCCAAACTGGCTTTCGTAATTTGGTCCTGGAGCACTACCCCCTGAGTCGAGTGGCGGAACTCACCGGAGTTGCTACCGAACAAATTCTCCAAGTTGCCCGTGAATTTGGAGCGACCCGCCCGGCGGTGGCACTGGCTGGAACCATCGGGCTGCCCACCACCCATTCAGTTTTATCGGCTGCTTCTATACACAGCTTGAATGCCCTGGCGGGAAGCATTGACCAGAAGGGAGGCGTACTCCAGCAGTATCCCGGACCTCTCGAGGAGTTCGATGGAGAGTCTGGTGATGAGACACCCTCCTTGCTGGCTGATTTCCGACAGAGAACGGACTTTGGTGAAGACCCCTTGCACATTTTCGAGGAGGTACTCCAAGGGGACCGGAACCTTCCCTCTGCGCTGCTGCTGCTTGAAACCGATCCGATTTATGATTCCCGCAATCCGGAAGGTTTGCGCCAGCGTTTGAACGAGATTCCCCTGGTGATCAGCATTTCCTCTTTTCTGAATGCCACATCTGAATTGGCGAACTACGTTTTACCGGCGGCCAGCTTTCTTGAATCCTGGGTCGAACAGCCGGCACCCCCTGGCGCCCCCTTCGCCTACGAAGGCCTGGCCCAGCCCATCCTGGAACCTGTGGGAGACAGCCGCTCGTGTGGAGACATTGTCCTGGGGCTGGCACGGGCGCTTAAGATCCCTGTTCAGGAGGGCGACTATGCCTCCCTGGTGCAGGATCGGCTAACCCGATTGTACCAGCTCAAAAGGGGCTCGGTGGCAGGGACTGTTTTCGACCAACTCTGGCAGCAGCTCATGGAACAGTCCGGATGGTGGGCTCCCACCTATGACTCTCCTGGTCAGATGCTGGAACAAATGAAGAGTCGGGGAGGTTGGTGGGATTCGTTTTATCGCTACCAAGACTGGTCGCGAGTCTTGGCTACTTCTTCGGGAAAATTCCAATTCCATATACCGGAAATTCAAGTTTTCCAAGACTCAGGCTCAGAGTTGGGGGAGGTTTTCCACCTCCCTTACTCCCGTCCCGCCTCGCAAGCCTCTGAGAGGGAATACCCTTTTCTGGTCAATTTCTTTGATCCTCTTACAGCCAGGTCTCGCCAGCCCGGCCTTCCATGGGTCCGGGAAGTGGCTGGAGGACTCGCTCAGAACCGCGTCGGTGTGTGGGTGGAACTTGGGGAACATGATGCATCTCAACTGGGTATCCGAAGCGGGAACCGTGTCTGGGTTGAATCACCCGGAAGCCGGATCCAGGCCTTTGCCCGAATCTTGCCCACGGTACCTCAGGGCGTTGTGAACATCCCCAGGGGAGTGGACAACGCAACAGCGCCGTGGACCAGAGTGTCGGGTCGCGACGGGCCCACTTTGATCGATAACTCTGGATCCGCGACCCGGGTTCGCATTGCTCGAACGGGAACTTAATAAGGAGATTTGAGGTTCATGCCACGCTGGGGAATGGTCATTGATGTGGACAAATGCACAGCCTGCCAGGCTTGTGTGGTTGCCTGCAAGGTGGAGAACAACATCCCTTCACCTACGGCAGACGATGCGCTGAAGAACCGCACCATTTCCTGGATGACCCTTGTGCCCATGCGAAGCGAAACTTCGGAGAACCAGAAAGCAACCTTTCTCCCCCGCCCCTGTATGCAGTGTGACCAGCCTCCATGCATCAGGGTATGTCCGGTCGATGCCACCAATATCTCGGAGGAGGGGATCGTGCGGCAGATCTATGCGCGCTGCATCGGATGTCGCTACTGCACCAATGCCTGTCCTTACACGGTTCGCTATTTCAACTGGCACTCCCCCGAGTGGCCGGAAGAGGCCCAAGCGTACCTCAACCCGGACGTTTCCATTCGACCGAAGGGGGTAGTGGAAAAATGCACCTTCTGTCATCACCGCTTGCAAAAAGCCAAAGAAGAAGCAAGAGCCGAAGAACGGGAGCTGAGACCCGGGGACTACATCCCGGCTTGCGTTGAGATCTGTCCGGCCGATGCCATGTTCTTTGGTGATCTGGATGACCCGGGTTCACAGGTCTCCCAGCTCGCCAACAGTCCTCGCGCTTTTCGACTTCTGGAGGAACTGGGAACAGAGCCCAAGGTCATCTATCTCAAGGAGGGAGAATAGGAGTGTCGAACACAGTTGATTTGGGAGCGGACGAACAATTACTTCGTCCCATCCTGAAGACCGGAAAGGGTTTTTACTGGTTAGTTGCTGTGCTGGCTGTCATAGGATTTGGCGGTCTGGGGGCCTGGATCTTCCAACTCTATTTTGGTTTAGGAGTCACCGGCCTGAACTGGCCGGTCTTCTGGGGAATTTACATCACCAACTTTGTGTTTTTTATTGGTATCAGTCACGCCGGCACTCTGATTTCAGCAATTTTACGCTTGTGTCACGCCGAGTGGCGGCGTCCCATCACCAGGGCGGCGGAAGTCATCACGGTTATGGTGCTTTTTTTCGGTGCAGGAAGCGTCATCCTGGATCTGGGTCGACCCGACCGCGCCTTGAACGTGTTGTGGCATGCCCAATTTCGCTCTCCCCTGATCTGGGATGTCTTCAGTATTTCCACCTACCTGACGGGCAGCATCATCTACCTGTATCTTCCCTTGATACCGGATATCGCCATCCTTCGTGATCGGCTTCCTCACCGCACACTCTACAGGTGGCTGGCATTGGGTTGGCAGGCAACTGAACGCCAAAAAAAGGTTCTCGACAGGGCCATCTCGGTCATGGCCATTATCATCGTACCCATCGCCGTCAGCGTCCACACCGTAGTTTCCTGGGTCTTTGCCATGACCATTCAGCCCATGTGGCACAGCGCAATTTTCGGCCCCTATTTTGTGGTGGGGGCTATTTTTTCCGGGATTGCCGCCCTGATTGTGGCCATGGCGCTGATTCGCCATTTCTATCAGTTTGAAGATTACCTCAAGCCGATTCATTTTCAACAATCTGGGCTTGCTCCTGTTGGTGATGAGCTTGCTGTGGATTTATTTCACCTTTGCCGAGTACTTTGACCACCTTTTATGGAGGAGAGCCGGTTCACATGGCAGTTTTCTACAGCAAGATCAGCGGATCTTACGCTGTTCTCTTTTGGACCATGATTGTCTGTTGCTTTGTCATCCCTGTGAGCATTTTAGGTAACCGAAGAACCCGGACCATCAAAGGATGTGTACTCGCCTCCCTGGCGGTCATTGTGGGTATGTGGATAGAGCGCTATACGATCGTGGTTCCCACCCTTGAGCGACCTCGGCTGCCCTTCGAAGTGGTCGTCTACACACCCACCTGGGTGGAGTGGGCTTTGACCGTCAGCTTTTTCTCCCTCTTTATTCTTTGCTATCTCCTTTTCACCAAGTTTTTCCCTATCATTTCCGTCTGGGAAATCCAGGAGGGCAGGGAGAAATCACTGGCCGAGGTCTCTGCACGAGTGCGTACCTACTTGCCCGGAGGAGAGTCGGAAACGGAGGGTCAAGAGGGCACATGAGAATTGCCGAATCGTCAACAAGGGGACCATTCGTGAAGGTTGAAAGAATAAGAAGGATGGGCAAAGCCGGGACAGTTTTTTACTGGGTATTGTTCACAGCAGTTCTTGTCGGGTTGCTTCCTCAGGCTCTCGCTTTTCAAAGCGAACAGGATTTACTGAGCGGAAATCCCATCCGAGGTCGTGAACTTTTTGTTTCCAAGGGTTGTCTTGAGTGTCACTCCATCCGTGGAGTAGGGGGTACTGTTGGACCTGACCTGGGTCTGAAGGTCTTCAACAAAAGCGTTTACGAGATCGGTGGAATCCTATGGAATCACTCCCCGTTCATGGCCCAGAAAATGGCCCAGATGGGCATCCGACGCCCAGAATTTGATGCTTCTGAGCTGCTGGATCTCATCTCCTTCCTCTATTTTTTGAACTATTTCGATCCGGCTGGCGACCTTCCCACTGGCCGCCAGTTGTGGGTGGACAAGAGATGCGTCGATTGTCACTCCATTGGGGGTGAGGGTGGAAGGACAGGGCCCAAGCTCGATCAGATGCAAAGTCCCCCAACCGCCATTTTCCTGGTCCAAAGCATGTGGAACCACGGGGCACAGATGATGAAATCGTTTCAGAGTTTGAACGTGGATCCTCCTACTTTTCTGGCTTCGGAGATGGTGGACTTGGCCGCCTATATTCGCCAGGCAAATCGGGATCCCCGGCGAAAGCTTTTCAGCCTGGGAGACCCTCGTCAGGGTGAGGCCCTCTTTGTCAGCAAGGGTTGTGCTTCCTGTCACACCAGTGGCAGAGGCCAGGCTCCCCAGCTCGGCGGACCTCAATTTCAGGCCAGTGTCAGCCAGATTGCCGGCCAAATGTGGAACCACCTTCCCCGCATGTACCAGCGAATGACCAGCCAAGGCATCCCTTTCCCGACCTTCTCCGGCCAGGAAATGAACAATCTCATCTCCTATCTCTACTCCCTTGCCTACATCGGCCGGCCGGGAGATGTGCAAAAAGGTCAAGTTGTCTTTAACGAGAAGGGCTGTGTACAGTGCCATGGCCTTCCAGGAAAAGATGAACCCACTCTTGGACCCGATCTGGCCACGGTTCCCCTGGATTCCCCGCTGGGAACGATCCCGGCCATGTGGAATCATGCCTTGGAGATGGAGGGAAGAATGAGGGAAAAAGAAATCGTCTGGCCGCGTTTTCAAGGTTCTGACATGGCTGATCTTCAAGCCTATCTGCAGGCCTCGCACAAAGATTCCGGCCAACAATAGGCACACTCAGCGACCGGCTGAGCTTGCTAGATCGAGCAATTATCCATTAGCCTGACACCAGCTATGGTTCAAGCAGCAAAGATCGGAATCATTGGAGCAGGCATCTCGGGCTTGGCCACAGCTTATTATCTCCTCCAGGAAAGTCTTCAGCAGAATATTGGGATCGAGGTGACGATACTGGAACGAAATGATCGTCTGGGCGGCGTTATTTGGAGCGAAGAGACCGAAGGTTTTTTGCTCGAGGGTGGACCCCAGAACTTTGTGTCCTTCAAACCCCAACTCCTTGATTTGATCAAGGAACTGGGACTTGGCGATCAGGTCATGGGATCCAATGACCAACTGCGTCAAACCTTTGTCCTTCAGGACTCCAAGCTCCAGCCCCTTCCCCAGGGTATGGAGTTTCTCTCCCCTGTTCGTATTCGGCCTTTTTGGGCCTCCAGCCTGATCAGCACCCAAGGCAAGCTTCGAGCCTTTATGGAACCCCTGGTCAGACCCAGTAGCAAAGACATGAGCGTGGACGCTTTCCTCACCCGTCGTCTGGGACGCGAGCTGACAGCAAAGGTGGCCGAGCCGCTTGTTTCCGCCATCTACGGAGGGGACATCCGAAAGTTGAGTACAGCCAGTGCTCTTCCCCGCGTCTACCAGATCGAACAAAAGTTTGGGAGCCTGTGGAAAGGGATGCGCAGGACTTCAAGACAGCGTTCTTCCCCCTCCCAACCTGCTTTTCTCACCCTCCGGCCTGGGATGTCCTCTCTGATTAACGGGTTGACCGAGCAACTCTCTGAGATTTCGATTCACCGAAATACGGCAGGAATCCAGGTCCAGTGGGACTCCTCCTGCTACCGCGTCAAGAGCTCCTCATTCGAAGATGCATTCGACTCGCTCGTGCTGTCGACGCCTGCCACCGCAGCTGCTGAAATCGTGGATCCGGTGAGTTCTGAAGCAGCCCGGGTTTTGAGGCAAATCCCCTATTTCTCAACGGTCATCGTGTACCTGGCCTACAAAGGAGGGGAATTCGCACACCCTTTAAACGGGCGTGGCTTCGTCGTGCCCCGAAAAGAGGCCACCGTTATGGATGCCTGCACCTGGGTCAGCAGTAAGTTCGAAGGCCGTTGCCCGCCCGACACCGTGCTGCTTCGATGTTCCATCCAGGATGGCCGGCACAAAAGAGCCGAGATCTCCGATCAAGAAGCTGCCCAGAACGTTCACACCGAGCTGCAGCGAATCTTGGGAATTACCTGCCAGCCTATCTTCACTCGGGTCCTGCACGCTCGAAAAGCATTGCCCCAACTCACCCTCGGTCATGGCCAGAGAATGGAACGGCTCAGGGAAACACTCAAAAGGCACCCCGGACTGTTCTTAACGGGAGCCTATTTTGGCGGCGTGGGCATTCCCGATTGCATCGAAACAGCACGCCGGACGGCCAAGCAGGCTGCTGACTTCGTGAAGTCCTCCTAGAACCTCCCATCTCTGTGGGCTTTTTGACCCTATTTTCGCGTTTTCGTTCTTCTCCTTACCCTGGTAGATCCTGTTAACTTACTTTATAACACCTATTTACAAGATAGAGGATAACTGGCACAAAAGGTGCAATTCTGTTTCTGGGGAAGGAATACAAGGCCAATGAGCAAAAACGGCAACGGCAACCCTGACCTTTATTTGAAGATCGGAGGGACTTTAACCCTACAAGGGAAAACTGAAGAGGAACTCGGGGCCACCGTTGCAAAAATTTCCCCCGGTCGACTCGGCTTGGAGCTTTCAGGACCTACCTTAAAACTCCCTCCTCAGGTAGGAGAGAAAGTAGGAATCCGATACTGGGATAAGGGGGTCATCGTCTACTCTTGGGAGGCGGAGATTGTCGACACATCGGGCCTCCGGAAACAACGAGTCGAGGTCAGCATAGGTCGTAAGGTGGTCGTGCAACGGAGGACGTCCTGCAGAGTCTGTTTGCCCATCCCCTTCTCTTTTACCGTCATTGGTGCTGCCGATTCTCAGCTCATCAGCCAGAAGGCTTTCAAGGGCACAACCCAAAACATCAGTGCGGGCGGGTTGGCC
>PVMK01140543.1_pt1 | contig 14724 bp, 16 predicted proteins | sample 1853481 | NCBI WGS metagenome assembly PVMK01 (sample SAMN08533507, study PRJNA380276) | Marine sediment metagenome, whole genome shotgun sequencing project.
GGTGTGGTTATTCAGAGCCTGAAACTATAGTTATTCTTATCTGTTCGGGGATACTGGATGTTCAGCGAATACCCATCATGGCCCGGCATCAACGCATGCCAACCTTAGAGGCCGAATATACGTGAGCAGTCGTACCTCAGGTCATCAAACAGCGTGCTTGCAAACGAGGAGGAGTCCATATACGAGTATTCGCTGAACATCCAGTATCCCCGAACAGATAAGAATAACTATAGTTTCAGGCTCTGAATAACCACACCAAAGTAATTCCGATAAACTACAGAACATGACTGCTTTTGTTAAGGATTATTCGACGCCTGCCATTGAGCAAGGACTTGCCGCTTGGACCGACGTCCAGGGCAAGCGTTGGATAATACTCAGATTGGCCGTTAGCCGAACTCAGTGACGCTGTTTTTGATACCTGGTTAACTTCCGCTTTCGGACTCAGAGCGGAGATTAGCCTGTGAGGGCTGCCATCTCTGCTTCCGACCCGCAGCGGAACTGATGCAAATCGCAATCGGTTGAGTTGCCGTCGCCAAGCCTGACACCAAATACCAATTCCAGTCTGCTATGATTGTGAAGAGAAAGGCCATTGTCATTCAGTGAGGGTATGGTTGTGCTCAAGATCCAAAAAAATATGGAGACTAAAGTTGATAAACCTATGAAGGCATCACTGCTTTCCTTAGCGTATGTCTTGTTGGTTACATCCGCGTACGCCGCTGATGAATACTATGCGCCTCCTGTCAAACATCCTGTTCAGGTCTATTTTGGCGACCCTCACTTGCATACTTCGCTCTCCATGGATGCTGGCGCCTGGGGGAACAATTTGGGACTGGAGCCAGCTTATCGATTTGCCCGCGGTGCAGAGGTTACTTCATCTTCGGGAATCCAGGTCAAATTGAGCCGACCGCTGGACTGGGTAGTGATCGCTGACCATTCCGACGGTTATGGCTTCTTTCCGCGGCTTCTCGCCCAGGATCCTTACATTATGGAGCAGCCGGAGGGGAGGCGCTGGTTTGAGGAATCCACCAAAGGAGGTAACGAGGGGCAGAGAAAAGCGGCTGATGACATGATCAAGATGTTTAGCCAGGGAGAATTCCCCTACAAGGTCAATTCTCCTGACATGCTGACTCCTGTATGGGAGGACGTGATTGCAGCGGCAGAAAAATTCAATGACCCCGGCGAATTCACCGCTTTCATTGCCTATGAATGGACGAGTTTTTATAAAGGCAATAATTTACATCGGGTGGTCATTTATCGAGATAACGCCGACAAAACCAAGCAGACCATACCGTACACCATGACAGACAGCCCGGACCCCGAAAATCTTTGGAAAGCTCTGGCAGTGTACGAGGAAAAAACCGGTGGCCGGGTGCTGGCCAGCCCGCACAATGGCAACCTCAGCAATGGTGAGATGTTTGCCGAAGTCACCCTGATGGGCAGGAAGCCGCTCGATAAAGCCTACGTGACTACGCGCAAGCGCTGGGAACCGATTTATGAAGCAACCCAGATCAAGGGGGATGGCGAAGCCCATCCGTTCCTGTCTCCCGACGATGAATTTGCAGACTATGAAACCTGGGATCTCGGCAACCTCGATTCCAGCTTCGCAAAAACCGATGAGATGCTGGATAACGAGTATGCCCGCTCGGCCTTGAAACTGGGTTTGAATTACCAAGATAAATTCGGTGTCAATCCATTCCAGTTTGGCTTGACCGGCGCTGGCGACTCGCACACTTCGCTGTCAGCGATGGAAGAAAATGCTTTCATGGGCAAACACACAGGTTCCGAACCCAGTGCTGAACGCTGGGAAACTCCCTTCAGGGTATCGCCCATTGGCAGGATCGAGGGTTGGCAGGAAGTGGCATCGGGTTATACCGGCGTATGGGCCACCGAAAATACCCGCGCAGCGCTATGGGATGCCATGCAACGCAGAGAAACCTATGGCACAACGGGTCCCCGTATGACAGTACGGGTATTCGGTGGCTGGGAGTTCATAACCGGCGATGACAAAAGGTCGGATTATGTCGACTTTGGGTATGACAAAGGCGTACCCATGGGAGGCGAACTTCACGCTGCCGAACAGGGCAAAATCCCTAGCTTTATAGTCTCCGCTTTGAGCGACCCGATGGGAGCGAATCTGGACCGCGTTCAAATGATCAAAGGTTGGCGCGACAGCGCGGGCAAACTACACGAAAAAGTCTATGACATTGCCTGGTCAGACAATCGCGAGCCAGATCCAAAGACCGGCAAACTTCCTCCGATCGGCAATACCGTTAACGTACCGGAAGCAACCTGGACCAACTCAATTGGTGATACACAGCTGATAACGGTCTGGCAGGACCCGGATTTTAATAGTACGGATCAGGCCTTTTACTACGTGCGCGTGCTGGAGATTCCCACGCCACGCTGGACCGCTTATGACGCCAAACGCTTTGGTATTACCATGGGTGAAGAAGTACCGATGACAACGCAGGAGCGCGCTTATACCTCGCCAATCTGGTATATCCCATAAACGATGAGGGTGTCTCCGAAGTCTGCTTCTGGCCGAAAGGGAAGATAAATTGCGCTGTATTCACACGTGACTGAGTTCTGCTTTCTGGCGGTAAGCGGACTTGATATAAGTGGGTCAAATATTTCGGCTATCGACCCGAAGCAGCCATTAGCCTGGTGACAAGCGCCAGTAGCATCATGCCGTACTGGTTCGGCGTCGGAATTACGTGTTGATACACTGCCAAAGGAAGGTGGCGTTTTATGGCGCCACCTGTGCCCGCGGCTCTTGAACTCTATTTGAAGATGATGGAGGGCCTGGATCTCAAGTGGTCGGTCGGCTCAATCGGTGAGCCGAGCACCATGGATACCCGTCCGTCCGGGAGCCTATAACAATCCCGGAGCGTGATGATTGAGCGTATGTTTTACATTTGTAAAGCACATTCAACAAATTTGGAGGTTTTAGAAAATGACTGTTTCAGCAAGAGAGCTTGCAGGTGATAAATATATTCTTTGGGGGGCCAGTTGGTCTCTATATACAGCAAAGGTGCGGCCCTTCTTAATCAAAAAGGGTATCGAGTTTCTGGAGCTCAATCCCTAATCACCCGCACTACGAAGACAAAATCTTACCCCAAATTGGCCATTTCACCGTCCCGGTTCTGGAAATGCCAAATGGAGATATCATTGCCGATTCCTATGAAATCATGGAGTACCTGGACACCGTGTATCCTGATTTGCCGCTGATGCCCGAAGATAAAACTCTCGCAGGACTGGCACAATTGATCCACAGCTATGGCTCAGAGGGTTTGACAAAACCGGCCATGTATTTTCGATGGAATACGACCATTGAAAACCGGGTTTCTAAACGTGCTGAATTTGGCCGTACGATCAGATCGCCTGAGATAGTCAAAGAGTTTTCCGACTCCATGCGCGGCTTTCTGCCGATTTTGGGTATCACGTTGGATCACGCAACGGATGTGGTCATTGAGGAGTCAACAGATAAGCTTTACGACGTTTTGAATGCACATTTCCAGGGAGTATCCATACATCCTGGGAGGTGTACCCTTCATTGGCGGATTACGGCATGATGGGGGCTCTTTACGCTCATCATAGTCGGGATATATCTTCTGCCAACCGCATGAAAGTTCGTGCGCCCTCTCTATATCGCTGGATCGAACACATGTTGCGGGCTCAAATTGTGGACGCGCAAGTTTGGGGCGTGCCGCAGGAGTTTTTCTCCGTCGACAACTTGCCTGATACTCTGATCGCACTATTGAAATTAATCGCTGACGATTATGTTCCAGAGATCAAGGCAGCAATAGATACATATCATCAATGGCTGGAAGCAGATGAACGTGATGCTGGAGCGGTTGTCGATGCGGAAGATTTAAAGAGATGCCATCAAGTTCTGGGAATGATGGAGCATGTCCAGGGTGGAGTCACCATAAAACGTGTCGCCCTACTGGACCCTGTAAGTCATCACTTACGTTTCCAGGCACTAGTAGATGGGATGAGCGATTCAGAGAAGGATAAATTCAGTGGAGCACTGGACAAAATCGGCGCACAAGGTTTTATCGATCTTCACCTGAAGCGTGATATGAAACGCGCTGATTTCGCCTATGTGCTAATTTGACTTGGCAACATTTTTGAAATAAGTAGCTGTCCCGAAAAATGTCCTGAGACGCGGGTCAGAGGTGCTCGACAATGTCGAGAAATTGCGTTGGTTACTATGCGTGGCTTGTAGAATAGAGGAAGCGGTCCCATGCGACCGCTTCTGGCCGAACTGAGAACCAATCGATTATGCAATCCGCGGCTAGAGAAGTTCTGCTTGTCACTCAACACCAGAACTGATCGCAGTAAAGGTAATCAGGGCCGCTAACGACCCAGACTGTGTGATAACTCAGTAATTCAGTCGTAAAGCGTACTTCAGCGCTGCACATTTGATTCTCAGCGGCTTTTGGCTACTGTTTTTGGGTGAGCAAAGATCCTTTCCGATGATATTCATCGCAAAGCTGACTGCCTGAGAATGCCTCTAAGGGCCTCGGGATACCTCTAATAAAGGCGGAAACACTTGGTCTTAGGCCTGTATTGCCTCGATTAACGGTTTGACGCCGAAGATGTTCATCATTCGTTTCAAGTTGTAAGCCAACACATGCAAGCTCATCTCCGTACTCACCGACGGCAGCCCTCGGCTCAGGAAGTGCGTCGATCCCATCCAGGATTTGATGGTGCCATAAGGATGCTCTGCCGTTTCTCGACGAGCACGCATCCGTTCTGGTTCTCGATCGAGGCGCTCCTGCACCGCCTCAACCACCGCCTCGTGTTCCCAACGCCTGACGTATCGATATTTACTCTTTGTGCATTGAGATTTGATCGGACACCGTGGACACACTGAACTCCAGTAACGATGGATCGCTTTGCCTTTCTCTTCCTGGGTGAAGCGGTAGATCAACCGCTCCCCTGCAGGACACTCGTATTCATCGTCTTCCGGTCGATAAATGAAGTCGCGTTTGCTGAATAGACCTTTGGACAGGCTGCCCGAGGTCTGTGGCTTCGGCAGATAGGTCGTGATCCCCGCCTCATCACAGGCCAGAATTTCTTCCCCTTTGAAGTAACCGCGGTCGGCCACTACGTCGAGCTCATCGGTCTCCATGGCGTCTTTGGCCTGTTGTGCCATACGGGCCAGTTGGGTCCTGTCGTGACCCACGTTGGTGACTTCGTGGGCCACAATCAGATGATGTTCGACATCCACTGCGGTTTGTACGTTGTAGCCCACCATCCCCGTGCCTCTGCCGCTGGTGGCCATGGAACGGGCATCGGGATCCGTCAGTGAGATCTGCTGGTGCGGCGCCTCAAGCATCCTCACTTCGAGCTTTTTCAGATGCGCCATCTCCTGCTTCAACCGGGCGATCTTGTCTTCCAGTCGTTGGCTCTTGTCCTCGCTCGACTCCTGTCGGTCCGCGCTGGCCAGTTGACCCAGGTATCTCTCGATACTCTCATCGATCTGTTGCAGCCGGCGCTTCATCTTCGCCCGCGTAAAGTTGCGATCGCGATTGTTGACCGCCTTGAACTTGCTGCCATCGATGGCCACGAAGGCGTTGGCAAAAAGGTTGAGCTTCTTGCACAGCATCACGAACTCGCGACACACCAGGCGGATCGCTTCACCGTTGTCCTTACGAAAGTCTGCGATGGTCTTGAAGTCTGGTGCCAGGCGTTCAGTTAACCACATCAGCTCAACGTTGCGTTGCGCTTCGCGTTCCAGACGCCGGCTCGACTGCACCCGATTGAGATAACCGTACACATAGATCTTCAGCAGGGTTGATGGATGGTATGGGGGCCGGCCGGTGTCGTTGGGCTCGGTCTTGAAGCCCAGGCCGGACAAATCCAGATCATCCAGGAAGACATCAATCACGCGAACGGCGCTGTCTTCTGCTATGTAGTCATCGAGGCGTTCTGGAAACAAAGTGGCCTGATTGCGGTCTTCGCCTTCTATAAATCCGCTCATCCAACAATCCCATGACTGGAAAGCATAATTATATCTGGTGCGGAGTTTTCACACAGTCTGGACCCATTGCGGAACTTATCACCTCGAGGCGTTCAACCTCAGAAATCGGTCAGGAGCGGACCTTCGCATTTTATGTATTTTTTACTCTGACCCCAAATATTGCATTTTGTAGTCCGGGAACCGACGCGGCTTCGGAATGATCGGGGCTATCAGTTTGTCACGCGGTGTCAACCCGTTCTGCACCAGTCGGGCAGCATCACCATCGGAAATGGCCCTGGCCTCGGATCACCCACTGATCACCTTCCGGGCTTGCCTGTATACTGTTGAAAGTATTCGGCTCCACAATGCTGTCAGCCTCGGCGTCGAACATGTAGATTCCCTCCACACCGAACCTGATGTTGTCACTATGCGGAAACGGGTACCAGTTGATCCCGGTGGAAAAGGTTTTGAAATCCTCGTTCTCAACCAATCGGTCATTGTCCGGTATCACCTGATCGTATCGTGAGTACCATTCAAAATGCTTGCTGACCCAGACCCCACCTTGGAGCACGTAGCCCAGGTCTTTGTACTTGATTCCAGCGGTACTCGGGCCATCGGTTTCGCGATAATAGCCGCTGGCGTAGAAGTTCCAGCCGTTTCCCTCCATGCTCGACTCGAGCATGAGCAGAAACACGTCATCAGATCCTTCGTCATTCGGATCACTGGCGTCCCCCTTGCCATCCTGCACATGGAACGCCGCGTTGAGCTGCCAGGCAAAGTCTTCACCGCGACGTGAAGTCATGTTGTTGAATCGCCCCCAGTCACCCTGGTCACCAGCAGCCATCCCTAGAACCTGCCCGGCCAACGCCCATTCGGCACTGTCCTCAGCAAATGCCGAGTTGCTGATCGAGCGGTAGCCGTCATTGATGATTCCGCGGAAGACAAGCTTTGGAGTGTGATACCCCAGCATCACGCCTTTATAACCGAAAGGGTCGAAGGCGTAATTCGTGGCAGTCGACTCAAGTGCCAGTAACTTGTCGAGAGGAATACCGTTTTCGCGGTTTAAAATACTCGGGAACTGTCCGGCAACGAGAGTCGTGTTTTCGTCAAAATTGTACCAACCCATGAGAGCATCGAAAATGGGGTCGTTTGCAAATTCGTCGGCCTGTAGTCGGGCCCAGTAGCCGAAATCCTCGTAAATATAGCCCTTGAAGTTGACTCGGGCACCGACCATTTCGAAACCCTGGTCGGTGTTCGACGATCCCGAACCGTCATCTTTTCGGTGATTTACTTCGTAGCGCGCTGCAATCAAGCCGTCGATTCCAAACTCGAAACGCTCGTCTTTGGACTTCAGGATGAACCGCGACTCGTCGGCCAACTCCGGGAAGGCCTGGTATTTGGCCCCAAGCGGCCCGGATGGGGCGCTCGCCTCAATTCCGGCATCCACCTCGGCGACATCGGTTGCAACATGCGGGGTGTCATCCGTCGGGCTGCGCGGCCAGCCGATCGACTTGCGTGCCCGCTGCCATCGCCTCGATCTCCGCCCGGAGAGCCTCGATGGTCGCCTGGGACTTCGCCTGTTGAGCCTCGAAGGCCGCCCGGGACTTCACCTGTTCGGCCTCGATTTCGTTGAGACGACGGAGCAAGCTGTCAAGATCGTCCTGCGCAGCCGCACTAAAGGAGGCGGTCATGCCGATGAACAGCATCGCGAGTACACGGGCGAAACCATTCATCGGCATACTCCCTTTAGCACTTCGGTGCTTCTCCGTCACAGGGCTCAGTCAATCTCGGTTGTCGAGTAGCGATCGAGTATCACCTTGGCGACGCGGTTGGGAACGTCGATCATCGGCCAGTGGGCCACGCCGGGCCATATGTGGAGCTCGATCTTCGGCTGCATGTCCTTCCACGCATAGGCCATCTTCACAACAGAGACCGGATCGTCCTCAGCCCAGAACATGCTCACAGGCCCGTCGAAGTTGATGATACCCTGCTTGCCAGCGTTGCAACTGCTCCTTTCGCTGAATCATGTAACGAATCTGGCGGTTGAATACACGATCACCTTCGTTATAGAGGATCTGGTCTGCCATGATGCTGAGGGTCTCCGGCGTGGCCGGGAATACCTTGCCGAAGCTGTCATTGAGGTCCTTCTCAATAACGTCCTTGGGCATGTCAGGGCCTAGCGTATCCGGTGCCTCAAGCGCCCTTAATCTGCATGGGGATGAGGTTCACGAGGTTGACCAGCGTGGAACCATCAAAAATGATGGCGTGCCGGATCTTGAAGTTAAGCGTCTTCTCCTGATGGCGCTTCATCAGCTCCGAGGCAACCGACTGGCCCATATCGTGGGCTACCAACATGACATCGGTCAGCCCTTCCTGCTCAGCAATGGCCTCATACAGATCGGCCTGTTTGAACAGCGAGTAGTGATCATCGAAGGTCCCTGTCTGCGGCTTGTCACTGCGGCCCATTCCGATCATGTCGGGTATAACCACGCGAGTCCGTTTCGCCACTTCGGGCACCACACCCGACCAGTCCCACGAAGAACCAGGGAAGCCGTGCACGATGAGGACACCATGGCCTTTCGTCTTCGCCTTGCCGGCGGTGACGAGGAAGATGTTGTATCCGTTGGCTTTCACCATCCGCCCCTGGTCTATCCATTCCTGGAGACCCTGTAGATCAGCGCTTTGTACTTCTACCGTAATACCAAAAAACACCAAGAAGGTTAGAATCATTTTGGTGGTCTTTTTCATCTCATTTCTCCTTAACAATTAAGACAATAAAATTCGATTTCAATTAAATTACTTTCTTCACTGGAGGCACTTTCCAGGTTTTGTCGAGTATGGCTTTGCCCTGTCCGTAAAGCCGCAATGGCAGCCAGAACGGGCCTTCTAGTGCGGGATGTTTTGTGCCCGACAGCCGGAAGATCTTCGGGGCCTGCGGAGAGTCATCCTTGGCTTCTCGAAGGAAGCGAGGATCATTGGGGCACATTGGTTCTTTTGATCAGTACCATAACATACGCCCCACTATTTACGAATGCAAATTAGAAGTGTTCGCAGTGAAGTAGCTGTTACTGCATTGAAGTTTTGGTAGTGCATAATTCTTTCTGTAATTTGGTCTGAGACTTATTAAAAAGCAGGCCATGGTTTATCCTTTCGATTTTTTTTACCGCCAAAGTAAAAGTGAGAGGTGACCCATGGCCTGCCGTGTACAGGATAAAACGATTAACGATGTATTGGAACTACTGGTTGCAGAAGGATTTGAAGGAATGGCTGATGCCATGAGCATCATGCTCAATGAAGCCATGCGCCTGGATCGAAGCTGGCATCTGGGTGCCGGACCGTGGGAGCGTTCAGAGGGACGGCAGGGATATGCCAATGGCTACAAGCCGAAACAAGTTAAAACCCGCATAGGCAATTTATCTTTGCTGGTTCCACAGACCCGAGACACCGATTTCTATCCGGCCAGTCTGGAGCGCGGTATCCGCTCAGAACGAGCCCTGAAGCTGGCTTTGGCCGAGATGTATGTACAGGGTGTGTCAACGCGCAAGGTAGCCAAAATCACCCAGGAGCTGTGCGGGTTTGAGATCAGCTCGAGCCAGGTCAGCCGGGCGACAGCGCTGCTGGATGATCAACTCATTGCCTGGCGTGAACGACCCTTGGGGAGCTTCCCCTACGTTATTCTCGATGCCCGCTACGAGAAGGTCCGTCACGGTGGCCGGGTGATCGATTGTGCCGTCCTGATTGCCCTGGGTGTTGACTCGGCAGGTAAACGCCAGATCCTGGGCTGCTCGGTATCTTTGTCCGAGGCAGAACCACACTGGCGTGCGTTTCTGTCCAGTCTGAAAGACCGGGGTCTGCACGGCATGGTGTTTTTTGTCAGTGATGCTCATGAAGGCCTCAAAGCAGCACGCAAAGCCGTCTTCCCCAGTGTGCCCTGGCAACGCTGTCAGTTTCATTTGCAGCAGAACGCGCAGCGCTACGTACCGCGCCACTCGATGAAGAAAACAGTGGCAGCAGATATTCGGGCGATCTTCAATGCGCCGGATGAAAGCGAAGCCAAACGTCTATTGGATCACTTTAGTCAACGGTATGAGGCCACGGCGCCCAAGCTGGCCAGTTGGGCGGAAACGGCACTCCCTGAAGGTTTTGCCGTGTTTGACTTGCCGGACCACCATCGCAAGCGTCTGCGCACGAGCAATGTACTGGAACGGGTGAACAAAGAGATCAAACGCCGCACGAGGGTGGCAACCCTATTCCCGAATGAAGCTTCCTGTCTGCGGCTGGTGACTGCCGTTGTCATGGAGATATCAGATGAGTGGGAAACGGGAAGAATTTATTTGACGATGGATGAAAAATGAATTTAACCCGAAGGAGTAAACCGGAAATTACAGAAGAAAAGTTGCTTTATCTTTATTTTCTTACGAATCACCTTCCTGACGTGCTCGAATGAGTACTTTTGGGTTGGATCTTTTCTGTGCGCGTAGTAACAAGCTTCCTGATCCTGTGCGATATCTTCTGCAATTTGCCGGTCCGATATGCCCTTATTTTTACGCCGCTTGTTCACTGCTGTATCACGCCATTCCTGGTGCAATTTAGCTATATCTTCTCTGTCTGTTTCACCACCCTTCATGCCAGTCGTTACCGACCTTTCCTTGTCCCATTTCTTAACCTGTTCGCTTTCTAAGTCTGCCAAGTAACAGTATGGCAATACTACCTCACGGTAAAATTTATCAATAGCAGCAGCATCACCAGACAATAAAACTTTATTGAATTCATCCGTTAAATTCCTTGGCAGTTTAAGTGGTGGCCTATACCGCTCGGTATAATCACTTTTTAAATGCTGCAGCATATTTTTAGGAGATGACATTGTGAACATCCTCCGCAGTCAGGTCGGTGTAACGCTTGAGATTCACCCAGGACTTGTGCCCGGTGATCAGTGCCACCCGTGGGATATCCAGCCCCATCCTGAATAGTTGGGTAGTGGCGGCATGACGCAGGTCGTGGAACCTCAAATCTTCAATCTTCAGGGCCGTACATGCGCGGGTGAATGCAGTCGATGCACTCTTCGCGTTGTACGGGAATATACGGCCTGTTGTCCGGTCACCGATGTGTTCCAGGATGATACCCATCGCTTCACCTACAAGCGGGACCACCTGATCATTTGTCTCCTTGTGCCGGGGGTCTTTACGCTGCTCGATTAATACGGTTTTATCGTCGAAGTCAATGTCCTCGATCTTGATGCGGCATATCTCACCCAGCCGCATGGCGGACGCCAGTGCAAACCGGACCAGGGTCTCCATAAGTATTGACTGCCGCGTGTTCGCCTCCCACAACGCGTACAGAGCCTCCAGTTCGTCTTCAGTTGGTAACCGTTTACGTTCTTGGCTCCTAGTGTCCAGCTTCCTGTGTTTCAGGCTCCTGCGGGCATCTCTGGCGACTTCAGGATCAACATCGAAAAACCGCGTGTACCTGGCCCAGCCGAGTGCTGTCGCCAGGTAACTTAAATCCTGTGCAATGGTGACGCCACCGGCACCAGCCTCCTGACGTTGATCGATAAAGGTTCGTAGGGCAAAGGGTAGGGCAGATGGCTTTGTACGCATCAGCGCCTTCTCCAGTCGCGATAGACATGCCTGCCGGGTACGGCCACCTTTCTTGACGGCATCACCATAGAGTCTGATCAGCTTGCCGACGGTTAGACCTTTCGGGGTAATATACCCCCTGGCCTGTATCTGGTTGGCCTGAGTCTCGATCTCGGTGGCCCATGTCTGCGCATCACGCTTCAACTTGAAAGTGTGAGATCGGTAAATACCACCGCGCCGGACTTGCGCTCTCCACTGGCCAGAGGGTAATTTAGAATATGTTGCCATCGTCAATCCTGAGTTGATTATGGTGAGTGGTCTGCTGGGGGTTGCATCCCCCTACAGGCCACTTCATGTGCAATCTATGTGCAGCACGTTATGGTATTCATTGTACCTTCTTTTGGCATTCTGTGTGCAACCCGTGTGCACTCGTGTGCAAATAGAGACAAAATGTGGAAATAAAACCATTAATAATCAATAGGATACTCAGTGTAGCTCCGATGATGGACTGGACGGACCGGCATTGCCGCTATTTCCACCGCATCCTGGCGCCGTCAGCGGTGTTGTATACAGAGATGGTCACGACCGGAGCAGTGTTGCATGGTGACCGGGAGCGCTTGCTGGGGTTTAATGAAGAGGAACACCCTCTGGCGCTGCAGCTGGGTGGCAACGATCCGGCTGACCTGGCCGAATGCGCCCGCATCGCGCAAGCCCGTGGATTTGATGAAGTTAACCTGAATGTAGGTTGCCCGTCCGACCGGGTGCAACGTGGGCGTTTCGGCGCCTGCCTGATGCTGGAACCCCGCCTGGTGCGGGACTGCGTAGCCGCGATGAAGGATGCTGTCGATATCCCGGTGACAGTCAAGACCCGGCTCGGGGTAGACCAGCAAGACAATTACGGCTATTTCAGTGATTTCGTCAACGAGGTATCCGGCTCTGGTTGCAGCGTTTTCATTATCCATGCACGTAAAGCCTGGCTGTCCGGTGTCAGTCCGAAAGAAAACCGTGAGGTACCGGAACTGCGTTATCACTGGGCTTACGAGCTCAAGGCCGAGCGGCCTGATCTGCAAATTGTACTCAATGGCGGGGTCGACGACAGTCGTGGACGTCAAACAGCACCTGCAAAAGCTCGATGGCGTAATGATTGGCCGTGCGGCTTACCAGGACCCCTGGTTTCTCGCTGCAGTGCCATAGCGAATTGTATGGTTCCACCGGGGTAGCCGATCGGGAAAGCGCGGTGCTGCTTATGAGTGAATACGCCAGGCGGCAGGTCGGGCAGGGTGTGCCGGTCAAGAATATCAGCCGTCATATGCTCGGACTTTTCCATGGTCTGCCCGGCGCCAGGCGCTGGCGCCGGTTCATCAGTGAAAATGCCCACCGGGATGCCGCCAATGACCGCTTGCTGTTGCAGGCGCTCGAGGCCATGAAGGCCTCTTTACAGCCTGATGACCGCCATGTGGCTAGCTGTGGAATTCAGGTGTGATTCAGTTTGTTCCTTTAGAATGGTCCAGGTAGAAACTCAAAGAGAGATAAACCGGGTGATTCGATGAAGCGGTGGATATTCCATATGATCCTTGCGATGGTGCTGGCCTTGTCGGTGCCGGCAGTTTCGTTCGCGCAGACCCTGGATGAAGCGGCCCGCCAGGCGGCGCAGCAACATGATGCCAAGGTGTTGTCCGCACACACCGTCCAGGAGGGTAAGAATCGCGTTCACGTGATCAAGCTCCTGACCCGTGATGGAGTGGTTAAGACCGTGCGTATAACGGTTCGGGAGCGCTAGGGCCATGCGCATACTCCTGATTGAAGACGATCAACGGCTGCTCGATACCCTGGCGACTCACTTGCGGGCAGCCGGTTACGCGGTTGATGTCTCGACCGATGGCATTGAAGGACTCTACCTTGGAGAAGAGTTTCCAATCGATCTGGCCATCATTGACCTGGGGCTGCCGGAAATGCCTGGCCTGGACGTAATCCGGGAATTACGTAACCGTGGCCGGGATTTTCCGATCCTGGTGCTGACCGCCCGTTCTGAATGGCAGGACAAAGTCGCCGGGCTTGAAGCCGGCGCAGACGATTACCTGACCAAGCCGTTTCACATCGAGGAATTGATGGCGAGAGTCAACGCCCTGATGCGCCGCTCGGGAGGGCATGCAAGGCCCCGCATTCAATTGGGACCCGTCACGGTGGATCTCAGCAGTCAACGCGTTTATCTGAATGGTGATGAAATCGAATTGACCACCTTTGAATACAAGGTCCTGAATTATCTCGTAATGCATCCGGGCGAGGTTGTTACCAAGACGGACCTGTCCGAACACATTTACGAAGAGGACGCAGATCGCGACAGCAATGTCATCGAGGTTTTTATCGGCCGCCTGCGGCGCAAAATAGACCCCGATGGGACACTGAGCCCCATCGAAACCCTACGCGGAAGAGGCTACCGCCTGACCCTGGAACCAACCTCATGATCTCTGGCTGGTCCTTCTTTTGTAAGAGGTCGCTTGCGGCCGAAAAGCCCTGGAATTTTCGCCCGCAAGCACGCTCCCACAGTTCTGCGAAATTACCCAGTCTTATTTGACGTGGCTGACCCGCTACCAGTCCCGGACAATGCCAGCGCCCCGCCGCGCCCGTTTTCATTACGTTTTCGCTTGATTTTGCTGGCCACGCTGGTGCTGGTGGTGGCGCTGGGCCTGGTCGGGGCGGCCTTGAATTCGGCCAATTATCGCAGTGCGGTTTCCTCCCTGCAGGCGAGGATGGAGTCTTATGTTTACCTGGTGCTGGCTGCCGTTGAGATGGATGAGAGTGGCGCCCTTCAAGTCCAGGATGAACTGGGGGATCCGCGGCTCAGCCAGCCTGGATCGGGCATTTATGTGCATGTTCATGGCAGCGGGCAGCAGTGGAATTCGCCTTCCGCACTGGGTCTAAGCCTGCCGGAACTGCCCGAGGCCGCTGCCGGCCAGGTTCTGTTCCGGGAGCCCGCAGGAGAGCAGCAATATTTTTCGCTTCAGTTTGGAGTCGCGTGGGAACTGGAAGACGGGAGTGTCCGGCCTGTAACCGTTTCGGTGCTGGTGGATGCTGGTGAAATTGAACAACAGACCCGCGCTTTCCGGCTCGGCCTGTGGCGATCACTGGGCACTGCCGGGGTGATCCTGGTTCTGGCCCAGTTGCTGATGTTGTTCCTGG
>PVMK01122411.1_pt1 | contig 14722 bp, 14 predicted proteins | sample 1853481 | NCBI WGS metagenome assembly PVMK01 (sample SAMN08533507, study PRJNA380276) | Marine sediment metagenome, whole genome shotgun sequencing project.
TGTTTCGCCAAACTTCTTTTGTCAGGTAACGCATTGGTGGCGAAACACTTAAAGAGAAGCAAATTGTCTATTGGGATACCCGATTGTACTTGTTTGCTTCTCTACTAGATGGCTTTGGGAGATCAGAATCATGGGCAAGGAAACAACGAAACTCGATAGCGCAGACCGGCTATTTGACGGTTCTTTAGCAGCGGATCGTTTAAGAGGAAAAACCCAAGACGAGCAACTCTTTGCCTATCCGATTTCGGCCGAGGGATTGCCTGCAGCGAAAACGACGGCTGCGAGTTTTACACAAACGGATCCGTGGCGTGTCTTACGGATAATGGGCGAGTTTACCGAGGGGTTTGATTCCCTGGCAGAAGTTGGACCAGCCGTTACAGTATTCGGCTCGGCGCGCTCACGGCCCGACGATCCTCAGTATCAGGCGGCTGTTGAGGTAGCCCGGCTCTTGGGCGAGACCGGGTTTACGATAATAACAGGTGGTGGACCAGGTATCATGGAAGCCTGCAATAAAGGGGCGCAAATTGCTGGAGCGCCATCTATAGGTCTCAATATCGAGCTTCCGTTCGAACAAAGTGTAAACTCATATGTCGACCTTGACATCGAGTTCAGGTACTTCTTCGTTCGCAAGACCATGTTCGTAAAATATGCTCAAGGATTCGTTATCTTTCCTGGAGGTTTTGGAACCATGGATGAGTTGTTTGAATCGCTTACCCTGATACAAACAGGTAAGGTCCAGAATTTCCCTGTCCTGCTCTATGATTCCAGTTATTGGAAAGGCCTTCTGAACTGGTTGAAAGAAACCATGCTCAACCAGGGGAAAATTGCCGAGGCCGACTTGGATCTACTCATGGTAACCGACTCGGCAAAGGAAGTCCGCGATATCATCGTACGCTGCTTCCGTGAAAGAGGATGGCGCATGGATAAAGAATGGCTTGCCCAGCGAACCACGCGGAAGATCCTCGGCCGGTAAGCAGCTAGCCCCACACTTTCGATCTCATATTACTCCTAATGTCTGATTTTCATATGATTCGGCAAAGCCAATTGATCGCTTGTTTCGCGATTTGTCTTTCGGTTTTAGTCGCCTGTGGCGATGAAAGGCAATCGAATACGAGTCCCGTACCGTTATCTGCTACGGCCGTATCAACTGAAACGGCTGAGGTATTAATCCCAGACCAACCGGACCAGGCAGAGGATTCTGATACAGAGGCGCAGGCTGACCAGACTTCGCCGAAGACGGCGTTGGAGACGTCGCCGAGGACGGCGGTGGACAATTCCCAGATAGCCGACGTCGTTCCCTGTGGCGTCATTTTGCCAATAGTGACCGAGGACAATTTTTCCCCGGTATCGAGCTTGGCCGGACAGAATTTAGACCTGGCGGCCGTGCCAGCTGCTGCAAGACAGGCTGCGGAACGAATCATTCGTGCTCCCCAGTCAGTCGGTCTGGTCGCTTTTGAGATTGGCTACGAAAGCGAAGGCGCCTATTTGAACGCCGACATCCCAATGCCGATCGCCTCCCTGGTGAAGGTTGTCAATCTCATCGCTTATGCTGAGGCGGTTGAAAGAGGGGATTTAGACCCGTCTGAATGGATTCCTATCGCCGAAATTGAACGTGCATACCTGCCTGGCTCTGATCTCGGCGCTCATCGAGTAGCAATCTCCGAACTGGAAGAGAATAGTCTCGTGTCTGAAGGAGATCGAGCAACGCCAATGGAACAGATTTCATGGATGATGATAAGACATAGCTCGAATGCAGCCAGCGATTATCTGCATATGGCCATCGGTCAACGCGTGATTGAAGAGACTGCGGTCAGAATGAATCTGCAAAGCCACACAGCACCATGCCCGTTTATCGGTCAATTCCTGGCAATGTCCAACAGTACGCGTTCTGGCAGCGATCGAGTGGTCGTAGATAGTTTCATCGACGATCCTGGGTCCTATGGATCAGAAGTCATGAGGCTAACCGACGCGTACATGAACGACGATGAATTTCGCGAAAGCGAAGGATATTGGCGTGCTTCTATGTCAGTTCAACGAGAGTTCGCGGATGAATTAAACGCGAAAGCCAGTCCAAGGGACTATAGCCAACTGATGGCCAGAATCATACAGAACGATATTGGTAGTGATTATGTCAACATATTAGTTCGAAGAGATCTCGAGTGGCCAATGATCTATCCGGTAAATCAGCAGTTGTTTTCGACCATAGGTTATAAGAACGGCTCTCTTCCGGGCATACTGACCACACTGTATTATGGACAGCGAATCAAAGATGGACGGCAGGTGGTAGTTGCCTTGTTTTATCGGGATCTACCCATGCAGACCTACCGGCGCTGGAGGGAAAATCTAACCCACGATGAGCTGGCTCGATGGATCCTCGCAGATCCCGAAGCGATTCCCCTGCTCAGCACATGGTTTGAACCCACGCCGTAGGTCCTAATTAGCCGTATTGTGCCTGAATTCCAGGTATTCAGCGTGATCAGAAGGTCAGTTTATTGTCGGGCTTTGCGGTAACAAGTAAAATCTAAAGACACAGTGAATTAAAATCTATCAGTAATCATGGATAATCGATTTTCTATTCAAGCGAAAGCGGGCACACACCCTGGTATGATCCGGACGATTAACCAGGACAGTGTATTCGCCTATGTCCGGCCGGATGATGATGGGGATGCGCTTGGATTATTGATCGTCGCCGATGGGATGGGTGGTCACCAGGCTGGGGATGTGGCCAGCCAACTTGCCGTAGAGACGATCCGCAATAATTTGGCCTGGTTATTGGCCGAGGACGACGAAGGAGCCACCGTTATTGCTCCCTCTGTTTATCCTGTTGACGAAGATGAACGGGAGGGAACACTGTTGGAGGCCCGCCTTAAGATAGCTATCGAAGAGGCGAACGAGGCGATCTTTCACTACGCTCGAAGTAATCCGACCGATGCTGGAAATCTCGGCTGCACCGTAACCTGCTCAATTGTCTTAGGAGATCTAGCCATCGTTGCCAACGTGGGCGATAGTAGAACCTATCATCTTGGGAAGGATGGGTTGGTCCAGATTACAAACGATCATTCCTACGTTGGCCAAATGGTGCGGGAAGGACATCTGAAAACAGAGGAGATATACGATCATCCCCAGCGTAACGTGATTACCAGAGCCCTTGGAAGCCAGCTTGAGATCAACATCGATACCTGGTTCTACCCGCTGGCAAACGGCGACCGTCTCTTCCTCTGCAGTGATGGCGTATGGGAGATGATTCGGGATCCAGAAGAGCTAGAAGAGATTCTGAAGGATGAAGACCTGGATTCGGCCGTTAGCCGGATGATTGATGCGGCAAATCACTACGGTGGGACGGATAACATCGGCGTCGTGATCGCGGAATTACAACTAGTCGAATAATTTCGGAGTTATCCGGAGCGATTACTCCCAAGCAGTTACATCATCCAGCATTTGCTTGTCGCTAGCTTTCAATTCCACATCTGCCCCTGATGCCGTCTCCTCGAGTTGCTCGACTGTATTGGCTCCAATAATGGCCGACGATACAGTTGGGTTGGCCAATATCCAGGCGATTGCCATTTGGCTTGCAGAAGCCCCATAGGCTTGGCCAACCTCCTCCATTTTTGCTACCGCCGCAAACCCCCGATCATTGAAATAGCGGTTCTTGACACCCTCGATGCGAGCCGAATCGGGTTGCGCTCCATCACGTTTGTATTTCCCAGTCAGAAATCCGCCGGCTAGCGGACTATAGGGGATGACGCCTATTCCCTGATCGAGGCAAAGATCCTGAAGCTCTCGTTCAAATTCCGCTCGATGAATATAGTTGTAGTGGGGTTGAAGGGAATCAAAGCGGCTAAGTCGTCTGACATCACTTACCCAGGCAGCCTTCATCAGCAACCAGGCCGGATAGTTCGAACATCCAATATAGCGAACCACACCTGATCTGATCAGCTGGCTTAAGGCTTCTAGTGTCTCTTCAAGCGGTGTTTCCTGATCAGGCCAGTGAACCTGGTAGAGATCAATGTAATCGGTATTCAACCTCTTCAAGCTGTCTTTAACCGAGCCAAGGATATGATGTCTGGAAAGCCCCTCATCGTTTGGACCATCTCCCATCTTCCCACGCACTTTGGTTGCCAATACAACGTCTTCGCGCCTGACGCCACTTGTCGCCAGCCAACTGCCTATTATCATCTCACTCTCGCCACCCGTGTTTCCTGAAAACCAAGAGGAGTATACGTCTGCGGTATCGAGAAAGTTGCATCCGAGCTCAATCGCTCTATCTAGTATTGCGTGCGAAGTCTCTTCGCCAGCTGTCCAGCCAAACTGCATTGTTCCCAAGCAGATCGTGGACACTTTTAGACCAGTGCGTCCCAGATATCTGTATTCCATCTTGCTGCTCCGTCATAAATGGTCGTTAATCTAAGTTCTCAGAGAGGGATCGATTAAAGCGTCTTCTCGGGGAGATTATTCGGTACCAGTTGTCGTCGAATCTTCGATGCTGTCTTCGCTCTCATCCGGGGGTGAATCCGACGTCGCGTCTTCCTGGTGGAACTCGGAGAAAGGATCGTTGGGATTGATGTCACTCCTGGTAATAATATCTGTAGGCAAATATGGATTATCCATATTGAAGTAGTTATAAGTCGCCCTGGCTATCTCCCTCAATATTGGGAAGCTTTCGTCGGCAACCAGCCATTCCCCTGGCTGGTGTAGATATCGCACGATCACGAAACCTCCACCGGGCGACAATACAATTCCAGCGTCCGCGTGTGTCCCTTGAGCCCACCCATGTTTATGGGAAACAGGAGTACCGTCAGGCACGCCAAAGCGTATCAGATTTCCTTCTTCGTTAAGGACCATCAAATCGATAATCGCCTGGCACTCATTCGACGTAATCTCTTCTGGATAGGCAGCAATCAGTGCTCCGCCACCATTTGAGCATTGGTAAATCATCGAAAGAAGCGTCCCAATCTCCTCAGCCGTAGTCTGCATCGTGCTATCCAGTTCAACCTCGATATCTGTTCTAGAATTAGCCGGCGTAACGTAAGTTGTCTGGCGATATGGTGGCGGCGAAGCGTCATATGGCACGGCCATAAAAGTGTTCTCAAGGCCGAGTCGTCTCATCGACTCGGTGAGGATATCCGCCCCCTTATAGGTATTGTCCTCGCCGGCGACCAGGTGAAGCAAAAGATTTGCTCCGTAGTTACTCGATCTGGTCGCAGTATCCATAAACAGCTCTTGCTGTTCAGCTGTCGGTGGCCCGTCAAGAGCCCTGTAAGCTTCCACAAATACAGCTATCTTGAGGATACTCAGACCTGACATGGGCAGTTCGGCATTAATCCCGATCTCCTCCCCTGTCCCTAGATTCAAAACAAAAACGCTTCCCACCCCGTTAAAACCATGCAGCTTAGATTCGATCGTCTCCGCGAGAAGGTTCATCGAGATATCAGGGGTTTCTTGGTCGAGAATGACAAGCTTCGCAACCCGGTTCTCCTGCCTGTAAAGAGCATCTTCCACGATGGGTACACTTGCCTCGACATCGGTGAAGAAACCACCTTCACCTTCCTTGACCTGACCTCCCTCTGACAATATCTGAGCCGCAGTTGCTGGTTCGTCAAGCAGTTCTGAAATGCTGTCGACCAAGGCGTGGACGGCGCCACTATCGTGACTGGCTTGCAGGGGAACGTTAATCGGCTCTAAAGGTCTCTGCAGCAGAAATCCGGCATACCGCTCCAGTTCACTCTTGGACGCTATTTGTTTTTGAACCTCCGCAAGCATTTCATTCAGACCAAGTTCAAAACCAACCCCGTCCGGATCGAGTTCAATATGCTCATTTCTATGGTACACATAAACCGGTTCACTGTATCTCGCCTTCAAGAGTCTGCTGGCATCTTCAAGCGCAATGCCTGAAACATCGATACCGGCCACGTTGGTGCCTTCCGGCAGCAAGTCGCTCGACAGCCGGTATTGAACTCCACGTACAAGCAGGAAAGCACCGCCTATGAGAATGACGAGGATGATTAGCCACTTGCGGGCAACTGCAACCATGGCTCTAGCTCTACAGGCTGTATATTAATGGAAATGCGAAATCAGAGAACGGCCCTGACCTTTGACAGGCAGTTATCAAGAATTATGCGCCCCCTGAACTGGATATAAACGGCTCGTCGAAGTTAAAGAAGTTGTAAGTAGCACGCGATAGGTCGGCTAATAACGGCGAACTTATCTCCCACTCTAACCACTCCGGCTTGAACATATACATCACGATGACGTAATCCCCACCGGGAGAATAAACGATGCCTGCGTCGCCATGAGTGTCACTGATCCAGCCATGTTTGTGGGCGACTTCAACTCCTGCAGGAACACCTTCTTCAATAAGACTGCCGATGTGATTCAGCTTCATGAATTCTGTTAGCTGTTGGCATTCCTCTTGGGTCACCTCTCCGTCGTAAGCCGCCACGAGAGCACATCCTGCGCACAACGATAGATCATTGCCAGCAACGTGCCCATATCCTCGGCCGTTGATTGCATCGCCGGATCTGGTTGGGTAAGGAGTCCTTCAAGCGAATTGGCCCGTGTCTCATATGAACCAAGTCCAGGTCTAGGCCTTTCCTCGTAAGGCACGGCGATGAATGTATTCTCAAGGCCAGTTTCTGCATCGACTCAGTTAGAATATCTGCTCCAAGGTAGGCGTTGTCTTCTCCGGCTATTACATCGAGCAATAAATTGGCGCTAAAATTGCCCGACTGGATGACCAGCGTCTCTGAGACCAATTTGGTCTGTTCAAGAGAGAGGTCGTCATCCAGCGCTCTGAAAGTTTCAAGCACGATGGGAACCTTTACGATGCTCATGCCAGACATGGCTACGTCTGGGTTTATCGTGACCTCCTCACCTGTTTTCAAGTCCATTATGAAGATGCTAGCCACGCCATCGAAGTCTTGAAGATGGTTTACGAGCAGTCTGGCCAGGAGGTTAATATCTGGTCGCGTTGGATCAGTGGGGTTGAGCGCCAGGCGGGCTTCACGATCGACAGCCCTATAGAAAGCCGCCTGGACATCTACCAGGCTGGCGGCGACGTCAGTAGAGATTCCTGATTCCCCATATTGAAATGATAGAGTCGTCGGGACGGGTTGTGGCGGAAGCGCGGGTTTGTCCAGGTGGGTTGAGATGGTCTCGAGTACGTCTTGAAGGGTCTCTGTGTTATGAGTCGCTCGAAGCTCAATCTGCTCGACTTCAATCGGCCTGTTCGTTAGAAATCCCCAAAAACCGGACCAGAAATCTTGTTGCTGCCGCTGATAATCGGCCTGACCGAGCATCGTTTCAAGATCAAGGATAAATTCTACGTCGGTAGGACTAACCTCAATAGCTTCCTCGCCATGGCGGACTATTACCGGAGCGGCCAGGTACCTGTCACTGAGCCGATCCGCGGCTTCTTCTCTTGTTAGACCGCCCACATCAATACTGCCAATCTCAAGACCGGTAGGAAAGAATCGGCGAAAACTTCCGTACTGGTACAACTTAAACAAGAGGAATATGACCAGAGCAACCATTAAGGCGACAATTAGCCATTGTCCCAATCCTGGGGACGATCTCCTATTCATGCAACTCTCTCTTCAACGCAAAATCACGATATGGATAAGACACGGCCGCACGAATGGCCTCGCGTACAAATGGCTGGAGCGGTTCAGGGAGGGCGTCGTGACTATACCACCCTGTGTCAATAATTTCTGAACTAAGTGTTATCGTTCCGGGTTGGATCCGGCCCAGAAAAGCGATGCCTATATGGGGCGGGATCTCCTCTCTCGAAACGTACACTATCGGTCCCAATTCGACGGAAAGTCCTGTTTCTTCCTTGAGTTCCCGGTGTGCGCAGTCAGCTGGCGATTCATCTCGATCCAGCCACCCGCCCGGTAGCCCCCAGGGAGCTGACGGGTGAAATACATGGTGTAACATTAATATCCGGCCGTTTGCATCGAATCCAACAACAGCAACTCCGATCCTTTGTCTGGGCACCAGTAATCGAACGGCGAGACCCATGAGTATTCGTACTGGCCTCCATCTGATCAGACGAGCAGCGTTGAGTTTCCTCTTCGATCTCGATGAGTTTGGTGCCCCATTAATCTCCTCGGTCACCTTTCTTTGATGACCACCAGTTCAAGCCCTGATCGATATAACGTCAATACTTTCCTCATATTTTATGTCAACCACTAATTCGCAATACGGGGATTTTAACAATTATTGTGGGCCGGATCTACATGTTTATCGGTGGTATTTTGGTGCCAGGCGATGAGTATAGCACAAGAGAATAGTACCCTATTGATCGGCTCACGTCATTTAGAGGTCTCTCATATTGTGAAGAAGTTTATTGTGCAACTCGTGATTTGCTCTTGCGTATAGTCTGTGGAGACAATGCTGATTTTCGCGTTGTTGTCCTGCTCTAACCAGATATGTCCAGGATGCGATATTGACTTCAAGCATCTTTCAAGGAGGTTCCGCAGATGCCACAGGCTCGACTAATGCGCAGTGAAACTGACCGGATATTTGTAGGGGTGGCTGGTGGAATCGCTTCCTACCTTGGGGTTGATTCTGTATTAGTTCGCCTGGCGTTTGTCCTGCTGGCGCTGGCTAGCGGCATTGGGATTCTTTTGTATCTGGTTTTGATGTTTATCATGCCCAGTGAAGCCAACGTTGACGAGGAGCCATCAAAGATCGTTCAGGAAAATCTCGGGCAATTTGGCAATGATGTCGGCACCGGAGTTAAGCGCGTTAGAAAGCACCCGCAAGGTCCTACAATCGCGGCCGGTTTATTGATTCTTCTGGGCCTCTATCTGTTAATGGATAGTTTCAACTTTCTCAGTTGGCTTAATGGTACGGTGGTTGTCGCCCTGGCATTCATCGGACTTGGCATTTACCTGATTTCGAAGCGTAAAAGTTAGATAGATACCTGGAATTTGCATCCGGATTACCGGGTTGGTTCGAGTTCTGCCGCACCGGCTGGCCTTGAAAATTCTGCTCGTCTTCTATACCGCTCTTGATCAGCCAGAATCGGTAGCACTACTTTGAAAGTACTACCATCCCCAACCGAACTCTCCACGAAGATGTTCCCCCCGTGGGCTTGAGCAATCCAACGCGCTATCGAAAGGCCAAGACCTGATCCACCCGGATTTCGCGAGCGAGCTTTATCGACTCTGTAGAAGCGGTCGAATATCAAAGGCAAATCCTCGGCCGGAATACCGACACCGTTGTCGCTGATCTCAACGATGGCGCTACCGTCCAATTTAGACAGGCTCATAATCACATTACCGCCGTCAGGCGTGTATACTATGGCGTTGTTTACGAGATTTAAGAATAATTGCTTCAATCTGTCCGAGTCTCCAAGGACGGTGACCTGGTCGACCTCTTTTATAGACACCAGAACCGGGCTATCGATACCTCGAACTTGACGATACACTTCGAGAAAGATATCAGCCAGCTCCACAGGTTGGCGGTAAAGTGGCAAGCCACCTGTATCGGCCCGCGCTAAAAGCAACAGATCGTCGACCAATCTCGTCATTCGCTTAAGTTCATCTTGGACGTCATCCAATATCTCCGGTTCAGCAGTGCCCATACGCCGGATTAAATCCATATTTCCACGAATAGTCGTAAGGGGTGTGCGCAACTCATGAGAGGCATCTGCCAGAAATCTTTGACGGGCGTGAAACAACGATTCAAGTCGTTCCAGGGTCTGATTCAGCACTATTGTGAGCCGTCCGATCTCATCTCGTCTCCCGGAATCTGGTAAGCGGCGACTAAGATCATCGGCCTTGGTTATTTGAGTCGCCGCCACAGCGATATCGTCGAGCGGTTTTAGTAACCTGTATGTGAGCCAGGCGCCAAGAAATAACGAAAGCGACACAGCAGCCAGACCGGTCAGGAACAAAATCAATCTCAATTGTTCTAGCACGGCCTCGTTCTCCATCAACCGTGCCACCTGAAGATGTCCGACCAGCGTCATGTCCCCATCCTGCTCAACGCTCAGCGGCTCAGTTAAAACTCTGAGCGTTTGATCCTTGTGTATGACCGTTCGGTAATACTCTTCCGACTGCATTCCGCCAGGGTCCAATAGGACCTCGTAATCCGCAAGGTTTTGCGATCGAGCAAGAATCTCTCCGTCCTTGTTTAGAATAACGAAGAAGTTAGTCGCGGACTGGAAAACATCTAGTTCTTCTTCAGGGGGAGAGAGGACAGCCGCATCGCCGAGCACGAAAGCCTTGGTTTGCTCCCTGAGTTTCAATGCAATTTCGGCCAGCCCTCTATCGACATCGTCGATCAAAGCGGCTCTTGAGATGATATAAACCGACCAGCCAAACAGGAAGAGAACGAGGACGAGAATGAGCGTATATAGAAGAGTAAGCCGAACTTTAATGGACAAGGATCTAGGGTTCGCCTTTTCAGATTCTGAGGTTCTTGAAATGTAGGATTAGATCGATTGTAACACCATCAGATTAGGCGGAGATTAAGCTCCTGCGCACTATTCACGGTGATGGAAAATGCTGGCGATCATGCCTCAGCCTCGCGAAGAACGTAGCCTACACCTCTTACAGTATGGATCAAGCGCGCTAAATCCTCCATCTCAGTTTTCTGACGCAGGTATCGCACGTAGACCTCTATGATGTTGCTCTCCCCACCAAAATCATAACCCCACACCCGATCGAAAATAACGTCCCGGGTTAGAACCTGTCTGGGATTACGCATAAAGAGTTCGAGCAATTCGTATTCTTTTGCCGTCAGGTCAAATGTCTGCCCTTCACGCCTGCCCTGTCGAGTACCCGTATCCAGCTCCAGATCTGAGAAGCGATACACCTGAGGCTGTGAGGGTTGGGCTCGTCTCAACAATGCTCGGACCCGGGCTAGCAATTCATCAAAGGAAAAAGGCTTCACCAGGTAATCATCGGCTCCAGCGTCGAGTCCCGCAACACGATCTTCAATCGATTCTTTAGCGGTCAACATCAATATAGGCACATCGCTTGCCGCTCTTAACCGGCGACATACCTCGATGCCATCAATTCCCGGTAACATTATGTCTAGTAGTACCAGATCAGGTGGATTATCTCGCGCAATCTCCAGTCCATCTTTCCCATCGACTGCTGTATCGACCAGGTAATTCTCATAGGTCAGGCCGCGTTTCAGAAACTGTCGGATGCGTTCTTCGTCTTCAACTACCAAAATTCTAGGGGTCATATCAAATTCCTCTGTTGCACAGGCTAACTGGCTTATCACTTTTGTCTGCTTTTCCTCAACGATTATAGTACGCACTAGCACGAGTGCAACGATGTTTGGAAGAAAGTAGATGGGCGCGTAAAATCTACGTCAGGAGAAAGGGTTACGGTCTTTGGATCGATCTTTCCCACTTCCTCCGAATTGCCACCTGAAGACAACATAGACGCCTGGTATGCTCTCGCGGAGGTCACCAAATGGAGTCGTTTAATGAGTTCAGTCTGGAGGCCACTAAATGGCTCCAGGAGAACTATGCTCAACTTGAGCCACTCTTTAGCGGGGTGAGTTGGCTCGTTCGATTTGAGGTCTACCTGGCCCTCATACCTCTCGTTTATTGGTGTCTTGAAAAGCGGCTTGGTCGATCTTTAGCCTATCTGGTTACCTTCTCTAACATGATCAACGAGATCCTGAAGGCTGCTTTTCGAGATCCCAGACCCTACTGGACAAACGACGAAATCTTCAAGCATGACGAGAATACGTTTGGAATTCCCAGTGGTCATGCCCAAACCGCTACTGTTCTGTATCTGTACCTGGCGGCCTGGTTCAGAAAACGATGGATATGGGTTGTTGCCCTGACATTGGTATTCTTAACCTGTCTTAGTCGCCTGTATCTAGGTGTTCATGATCTCGAAGACATCCTCGCTGGGGTTTTGGTCGGCGTTCTGATCCTGTTTGCCTTTTATCTGTGGGCACGATATGCGTCGGAATGGTTTTCCACAAGAATCTTAGGCCAGAGGCTACTAATAGCCCTTTCGATTCCACTAGCGCTTGTAGCGATCTACATTGTCGTATTGGTCATAATCGGAAAACCCGATTATACAGTAGCATGGGCCCCGAAAATCGATATAGGTGACGAAGTTGCTCGGGAAAATATGGCCAGGGCCTTCGGTGGCTTGCTCGGTTTGAGTATTGGTTTTCTGCTCGAAGGAAGCCGGGTATGCTTCGTTGTTTCCGGTCCATTTTGGAAGAGGACTCTCCGCTACATACTGGGAATAGGAGTCGCAGTACTCCTGTGGCTTGGATTAAGGTATATATTTCCAGAGGATCCCCACTGGCTAGATGTTACCCTAACGACGGTGCGTTACTTCCTCGTGTCCTTGTGGATTGCCTATTACGCTCCTATGGTATTTATCCGCCTCAGGCTAGCCGACGCCAGCCCAATTCCGGAAAGCTCTTTTAGATTGTAGCTTTTTACTCTTTAGGTCGCAGTCGAGCTATCGCTATCAGGCGATCGCTCGTTTCCTCGAACGATTCCCCACCGTATCCTCCTAGCAACTTGACGAGTTGAAAGCCTGAGTCGTCTAGTAGAAGCTCAAGTTCATGGGCATATACGAGATGATACCTCGTCTGAACGGTGAACTGCTCCCTGGAGTGCGAGGAGTTTTCGATCGTCTCAAAGGTCCAATCGACGTCCAGCGATTGTCCAGGCGGATCGAGAAGTATTCGAGAGAATTGTGTGACAAGATTTCCCGTGGAGGGATCAAGAAACGTTCGTTCAATTACGTCTTCGAAATCGCCTGTTTCTTGAAGCGTTACAAAGGGATTCGCTAGGTCAAGCACCAGCAGGCCATGGTTTTCAATGTGCGCTGCGCATCGGTCGAGTGCTGGACCCATTTTTGCAGGTGGCAGCTCGTGGAATGTGTTATGGGACAAAATGACCATATCGAATAAACGACCCAGCTTCAGAAGGGTCATGTCGGTTTCGAGCAGTGTGATTAGACTTCTGACGTCATCTCGTTCCCTTTTTGTCTTTTCGCGTGCTAACTCGAGCATGGGGGACGAACGATCGACGCCAAGAACGGTGTGACCAGCTCGGGCCAGGGGCAATAAAAGGCGACCAGTTCCGCACCCCAATTCCAATATTGTAAGTCTCTGGTGAGCGGCCAATGACAGGGTGAATTCGATGTCGGCCGTGAGGTCAGAATGAATAATGTCGTAGTATTGAGCTAGCTTCTCGTAATTCTGATCCAATTATCCGCCCCGTTGTTGGCATTTGGTCCGGATGAACCCTTGAAGTCTCATGTTTCTTGTTCTGGGGACTCGATTGTGATTGCTTAAAGCTGCTCAAAGCGAAGCCGGCTTCTTATTGAATTCTGGGCTTCTTCTTTCAGAAAAAGCTTCTAAAGCCTCCCTGTGATCGTCTCTTAACCAAAGATCAATAAAGTGCGATTTCTCCAGTGAAAGGACCTGGGCTCGTGGCAATCTTGTCGAGGACCAGGCCAGTTCCTTCATTGCGGCTAATGCCTGGGAAGGAAGTTCAATGAGCTCATCTGCCCATTTGTTTGCCAACTCCAACACGCTCTCCCCCTCCGGAGACAAGCGGTTTACAAATCCGATAGAAAGAGCCTCTTGGGCGTTGAAGAATCTGCCGGTTAGCAAAAGATCTAGCGAGCGACTTAGGCCGATGAGGTGGAATAACCTGGGTGATCCTCCCCACCCTGTGGTTAGAGCCATGTTTATTTGGGCAAAGCGGAACCTCGAATGAGGCGCGGCTACTCGCAGGTCGCAAGCCGTAAGGATTTCACACCCGCCCCCGACGGCATCGCCATTGATAGCAGCCATCACAGGAAACCGAACCGTGGTTAATCTTTCCAGAGCAGTTCCCATAACTCTATTTAACCGCTCGCCTGCATCTGGGTCGGGATTAATAGCAAGTTCCTTGACATCACCTCCACTTACGAAGCTTCTATTCCCCGAAGCAGTAATGATGGCTATGCGAAGTCCATTTGTTCTTGACATTATGTCTACCGCTTCGGCGAATTTGCGCTGTGCCGCCCAATTCAAAGCGTTCATTGCTTGCGGCCGATCTATGGTTAGAATTGCCTTACCATTATTGATCTCTAGACGAATTTCATCTTTCATGGGCTCAATATTCCCATCCCTTGTCTTTCTGTCAAGCGCGAACAGCCCATGGTGCAGGCGTCGACGACGCTTGAGTTCATCCTTGGAGAGGATTACATGTGTTTGCCTTATTGGCCTATCCGCGGGGATATCCTAGAGTAACAGCCTCATGACAACACCTGTCGAATCGGCATTCGCGGCCCGAAGATTCCTCATATATGCCGCAATTACACTGCTTATTGCCACGATCATCCTTTTCTTATTGATCTTTGCCGGCATCTTCGATCCAAAACCGATCGGCCGGCTCTCGATTCGGGACGATCTTGAGCGTCGAGAATCGGTTGAAGACACCTTTCTGACATTTATTCCTCACCGTGCTTCATCTAATGACTATTCTATCCGGCTAACCGCTTCCTGGATCGGCGGGAACCCAGATATTGGCTATGGGCTGGCAATTGGAGATGGCCTCAGTAACGCAGTTGTCGCCGTATCACCTACTGGCTATGCAACTATCACAGAACTTCCACTAGAGGGCGATATAGGCGACTCTGGTCGTAAAGGAAACCTGGAGCCAAGACCCGAAATTCCCTGGCGAACATGGCCGCACGTGAAAATAGGTTCCAGCAGCAACGAGATCTGGCTTGAT
>PVMK01126058.1_pt1 | contig 14722 bp, 13 predicted proteins | sample 1853481 | NCBI WGS metagenome assembly PVMK01 (sample SAMN08533507, study PRJNA380276) | Marine sediment metagenome, whole genome shotgun sequencing project.
TATCGGCGTCGGTGATGCGCAGCCCGTCGATGAACTCGCTCTTTATCGCCAGGCGCTCCAGCATGGCGCCGATCTGCGGGCCGCCGCCGTGCACCACGACGGGATGAATGCCGACTTGCTTCATCAGCACGATATCGCGGGCGAAGATCTCCGCCAGCTCGGTGTCGCCCATGGCGTGGCCGCCGTATTTGATCACGAAGGTCTTGCCGGCATAGCGGCGCATATAGGGCAGGGCCTCGGTGATCGTCTTGGCCGTGCGCAGCCAGTGCTTCGTGTCGCTGTATCTCTTCTGGGTCATGGCCGCCACTCTACTGTGCGGATTCCGGGACAGCCAGGGCCGCGAGGGCGGCGCGTAAGGCCTCTATGCCGCGACCGCTGCGCGCGCTGGTCACCAGAATTTCCGGGTGGGCGGCGGGTTGCTTGGCCAGCCGGCCGGTGGTGGCCTCGCGGGTCTTCGCCACGATTTCAGCGCTTGCCTTGTCGGCCTTGGTCAGCACCACCTGGTAGGACACGGCCGCCTCGTCGAGGAGCTTCATGACCGCTTCGTCGCCGGACTTCAAGCCGTGGCGTGCATCGATCAAGAGACAGACCCGGCGCAGATTGGGGCGGCCCCTCAGGTAGGCGCGGGTCAGGCCGGTCCATTGCTTGATGTCGCTTTTCGAGGCGCGGGCGTAGCCGTAACCGGGCAGGTCGACGAGCAAAAGATGCTCAGCCAGCCGGAAGAAGTTCAGCAGCCGCGTGCGCCCGGGCGTGTTCGAGGTGCGGGCCAGCGTCTTGCGGCCCGTCAGCGCATTGACCAGGCTCGACTTGCCGACGTTTGAACGGCCGGCGAAGGCGACCTCCGGCAGATCGGACTCGGGGACTTGATCCGGCGCGGCGGCGGAAACCAGAAACGTGCAGGTCTGCGCGAATAGCCAACGGCCCCGCCCCAGCGCCTGTTCCGCCCCCCCCGTCGTCCAAGGGCCCGTCGTTCGAGGTCTCGTCGGCCGCGTCCACCTAACCCCCTCCCGTCGACCAAGCCTCGTCGAGTCCGCCCGTCAATCCCACCCGTTGAACCCAGCCGTCGAGCCCACCCGTTGAACCCAGCCGTCGAGCCCCTCGCGGCGCCTCCCCGGCGACGCTTCAGGATTTTTTCGGCTGCCGGCCGATCGGCACGCCGGCCCGTTTCATGATCACCGCTTGCTGCATGATCGACAGCAGATTGTTCCAGGTCCAGTAGATGACCAGGCCGGCCGGAAACTGGGCCAGCAGGAAAGTGAAGACGATCGGCATGAAGAAGAAAATCTTCGCCTGCACCGGGTCCGCCGGCTGGGGATTGAGGCGGTGCTGGAGCATCATGGTGATACCCATGAGGATCGGCCAGACGCCCAGGTTCAAGAGGTTCAAGACGCCGAGATCCGGCACCACCCAGGGAAACAGGCCGAAGCCGTTCAGAATCGTTGTCGGATCCCGGACGGAGAGGTCCTCGATCCAGCCGTAGAACGGCGCCTGGCGCATCTCGATGGTTACGAACAGCACCTTGTAGAGGGCGAAAAAGACCGGGATCTGGATCACCACCGGCAGGCAGCCGGACACCGGGTTGGCCCCCTCGCGCTTGTAGAGCGCCATCATTTCCTGGTTGAGCTTCTGCTTGTCGTCGCCGAAACGCTCGCGCAGCTCCAGCATCTCGGGCTGCACCTTGCGCATTTTCGCCATGGCCTTGTAGGACTTGTTGGCCAGCGGGAAGAACGCCAGCTTGACCAAGACCGTCAGCAGCAGGATCGCCAGTCCGAAGTTGCCGGTCTTTTCCGCGAAGTAGTGGAGCGCGTGGAAGAACGGCTTTGTCAGGAAGTAGAACCAGCCGAAATCGACCGCCCGGTCGAAAAGCGGAATGCCCAGCTCGTCGCGATAGGCGTCGAGCAGATTGGCTTCCTTGGCGCCGGCGAACAGCCGGCTGGTGATTTCCGCCGTGCCGCCGGCGGGAATGGTCATGGTCTGGTAGAGGTAGTCCGACTGGTACTTGTCCTGGCCGTTCGGTGCGGTGTGCAGGAAGCGCGCCTGGACCTGGCGCTGCTGATCGGGAACCAGGGCGGTGAGCCAATATTTGTCGGTGATGCCGAGCCAGCCGCTGGTGGTTTCGAACTGATCAGGCCCGTCATCGACGAGATCGCTGTAGTCGATCTCCTCCAGAGTGTCGTTGAGCACCCCTATGAGGCCTTCGTGCAGGATGTAGAAGCCGAGGATCTCTGGCGTACCGCTGCGCGAAATGAGGCCATAGGGCGACAGCTGTACGTCCGCCGCGCCGTCGTTCAACACGCGCTGGGTCACGGTGAACATGTAATTTTCGTCGAGCGCCAGGCTGCGTTCGAAGCGTAGGCCCTGGCCATTGTCCCAGGTCAAGGTCACCGGCGATCCGGGAGCAAGAATATCCCCGTTCGCCTGCCACAGGCTGTCGCCGACGGGGACCGGCGGCCCCCCGGCGCCCGCCGACCAGCCGAAGCTCGCGTAATAGGGTTGCGTCATTCCGATCGGCTGCAGCAACTCGATCTGGGGGCTGTCCGGTTCGATGGTTTCGCGGTAACGCTTGAGGACAAGATCGTCGAAGCGGCCGCCCACCAGGGAGATCGAGCCGGAGAGCGTGGGGCTGTCGATGGCGATGCGCGGCTCCCGCGCCAGCGCGTCCGCCCGGCTTAAAGCGCCCGCCGCGTCGCCCAAGTCTCCCACTGCGGCGCCGGGTGTCGTCTCGCCGGACGGCGGGGTCGGAATCTCGGCGTCGGGCAGCTGGGCCGTTTCGCCGGGCTGGGCGGTTTCGCTCTGCTCGAGCAATTCTTGGCGCTGTGGTCCGCCGATGAACAATTCGTAGGTGAGAAGAATTCCGAGCGACAGCACGATCGCGAGGATGAGATTGCGTTGATCCATAAAGCGCTCGCTTTGAAGAAGCCCAGATTGAAAAAGCCACGGCGCCGCGCGGCGCCGCTCAGCTATTCCCGCCGTTGAGATGAGACGCCGCGTGAGAGGCGGCAGGCTCGCCTCCATGCCGTGCCTCGGGAACCGGATCGAAGCCGTCGCCGCCCCAGGGATGGCAGCGGCCAATGCGCTTTAGCGCGAGCCAGGCGCCGGCGATCGGCCCATGCTCCGCCAGCGCCTCCTGGGCATAGTCCGAGCAGGTCGGAAGATAACGGCAGCGCGGCACCATGAAGGGCGAAACACACCACTGATAGAGGCGGATCAAGAGACGCGCCGCTGCGCTCAAGAGGTTCGTTTGCGGGTTCATCTGCGATCTCCCGATGGTGACGGCCGCCCGCCGCTTGAAACCTTTCGGCGGTGTCGCGGGGCGCTGCCGTTATCTGCCCCTTCGTAACCTAGTTGGACCAAGGCTTCGTACAAGTCCCTGACTAAATCCCCATAGGGTCGCGCCAATGTCGCCTTGCGCGCCACCAGCACGTAATCGGTACCCGCCTCACCGAGCGCCGGCAGCACCTCGGCCGCCGCTGCACGCAGACGGCGCCGGGCACGGTTGCGGTCCACCGCCTTGCCCACCTTTCGGCTCGCGGTGAAACCCACGCGAATGGCGCCGCTCGGCCCTTGCCTCGGAGGTGGAGACGCCGGGCGGGAAGCCGAGGTTTTCCGCCGCGCGGCCTGCACAATGAGGCCGGGGCGGACCCGCTTCCGGCGTGCGGCCGCGACCCGTAGGAATTCCCGCCGCGTCTTGAGCCGCCGGATGTCCGGCATCATCGTCTCAGGCGGACAGCCGCTTGCGCCCCTTGGCGCGACGCCGCGCGATGACTCGACGCCCGCCCACCGTCGCCATGCGGGCGCGAAACCCATGGCGGCGTTTACGAACCAGCACGCTGGGTTGATAGGTGCGCTTCACGGCCGAAACTCCATTAACTCTCTAGCTTTGGATTGCGCAGCGTGTATAAGCGGGGCCATGGAGACTGTCAACGCTCGGACTAGGGCCCGGCGACGAGCGTCACGGCGGTATCACCACTTGGTGACTGGCTGGGGGCGGTGCTACGGCCTAAATAGCATCTTCGAATGTTTCGAAGCACGCGTTCGCGCCGGCCCGCGGCCGGGCCCCGGAGCTGAGCGAGCCCGCCGTCGGCGGGCCGCCGGGACCGGATAGTTGAGCGAACCTCCGTGATGGGACAGCTTGGGCCGGAATGAGCAGCGAACCACAGGTTGACGGCGTGGCCAAACGCGGTTCCCCCAAACGGCTGCTGCCTGTTCTGGTCCTGCTGATCGGGCTAGGGCTGTTTTTTGCCTTCGATTTGGGCCATTACCTGAGCTGGGACGCCCTGAAAGAGCATCGGGATTGGCTGCAGGGCCAGATCGCCGAATATGGTTTGCTGGCCAACTTGATCTTCATCGCCATCTATACCGTTTCCACGGCCTTCTCCGTGCCCGGCGGGACGTTCCTGACCATCGTCGGCGGGTTCCTGTTCGGCACCATCGCCGCCGCCATTTGCGTGATGATCGGCGCGACCCTCGGGGCCGTCTGCTTGTTCCTGGCGGCCCGCTATGCCTTCTACGACGTGCTGCACGCCAAGGCAGGCCCCGCCCTCTTGAAGATGGAGCAGGGTTTCGGGGAAAATGCCCTCAGTTATCTTCTGTTTCTGCGGCTGGTGCCGCTGTTTCCCTTCTGGCTGGTGAACCTGGTCCCGGCCCTGCTCGATGTGCCCCTGAAGATCTATGTCATCGCGACCGCGATTGGCATCATTCCCGGCACTTTCGTTATTGCCAGCGTGGGCAATGGCTTGGGTGAGATCTTGGCCGCGGGCGAGACGCCAGATGTGTCCCTGATTTTGGAAGCTCATGTGCTGATTCCCATTCTCGGACTGGCCTTCCTGGCGCTCATCCCGGTGTTTTACAAGGCCTGGAAAGCACATAAGGACAGAAACAAAGATAAAGACTAGAGGCGCGGTGCGGGGGGATTCTTAAAATCATGGCTGAGAACTTACGGGCCGACATCTGTGTGATCGGCGCCGGCTCGGCGGGGCTCTCCGTGGCGGCCGGCGCCTCTCAGATGGGCGCCAAGACCGTGCTGATAGAGCGGGCCGAAATGGGCGGTGATTGCCTGAATTACGGCTGCGTGCCCTCCAAATCGCTGCTGGCGGCGGCCAAGGCGGCGGCGCACCACAGGTTCACCGCCCCCATGGGGGTCACCTACGACCCGCCGCGGGTCGATTTCCCTGCCGTCCGCGAGCACGTGCGCGGGGTCATCGCCGGGATCGCGCCGCAGGACTCGGTGGAACGCTTCGAAGGGCTCGGGGTCACGGTCCTGCGCGCCGACGCAAGATTTGTCGGTCCCGGGGAAGTCGAGGCCGGCGGCACGCGGATCCAGGCGCGACGTTTCGTGGTCGCGACGGGTTCGCAGCCGGTGGTGCCGCCCCTGCCGGGGCTGGAGGAGGTCGACTATCTGACCAACGAGACGGTGTTCGCGCTGGGCGAGGCGCCGGCGCATATGATCGTGGTCGGCGGCGGGCCGATTGGGTGCGAGCTGAGCCAGGCCTTCCGGCGCCTGGGCTCCGAGGTCACCATCGTCGAAATGGCGACCATCCTGCCGAACGACGATCCCGAGCTGGCCGAACTCGTGCGAACGCGCCTGCGCGCGGAGGGCGTTCAACTCCACGAGCAGACGCGGGCCGGGGCGGTGCGGCGCGATGGTGCCGGGCTGGTGCTGGAGATCGAACGCAATGGTGGCCGCGAGGGCGGCAAGGAAAGCCTGGCCGGGGACGCCCTGCTGCTCGCCGTCGGCCGCCGGCCGGTGGTCGAGGGGTTGGATCTGGAGGCGGCCGGCATCGAGCATGACCGAAAAGGCATCAAGGTGGATCGCCGGCTGCGCAGCAGCAACCGCAAGGTCTTCGCCGCAGGCGACGTGGCGGGTGGTTTTCAGTTCACCCATGTGGCCGGGTACCATGCTGGCGTGGTGCTGAAGAACGCGCTTTTTCGCCTGCCGGCCAAGGTGGATCACCGGGCCGTGCCTTGGGTGACCTATACCGATCCCGAGCTGGCCCATGTCGGTTTGACCGAGTCCGCGGCCAAGCAGCGCCATGGCAACATCCGAGTCCTGCGCTGGCCCTTCGCCGAAAACGATCGTGCCCACTGCGAGCGGCAGGAAGACGGCCTCGTCAAGGTCGTGACGACGCCGCGCGGGAAGGTGTTGGGCGCCAGCATCGTCGGGCCGCACGCAGGCGAACTGATCCACCCCTGGGTGCTGACCATCTCCAAGGGGCTTGGGATCGGCGCGATGGCGCAAATGATCGCCCCTTATCCGACCCTTGGCGAGGTCAACAAGCGGGCCGCTGGATCCTATTACACGGCAAAGCTGTTCGGCGATCGCACGCGGCGCCTGGTTCACCTGCTCCAAAAACTCGGCTGAACCGCCGGGCATGCTCCCCCTGCAGCTCGGCGATTCGGCAAGACTCTCACCAATATTTGATACGTCAGACGAATTCGTGAATCGCCTCGCCTGAGATGACTCGCCATTAATAAGGCAGTGAAACGGAAACTGCGGCCTCCGGCACCCTTCAAGGGCGACTGGGCTTGATCCTAGAGTCGGCGCCGAAGGTCTGGTTTGTCTAGTTGGTGTGATGTTTCTAATCGGGAGGACTTAATGCTTAAGGAAACTCTTGTTGCCCTCAGTGTCGCTACCCTGGCTACCACGGCGGTGGCGTTGCCGGTGGCGACGGCCAAGGCGGCTGACAGCTTTGTACAGCTCGCCCAATGCAATCCGTGCAATCCCTGCGCGGCGGCTTGCAATCCGTGCAATCCCTGCGCGGCTGCTTGCAATCCGTGCAATCCCTGCAATCCCTGCGCGGTGTGCAATCCGTGCAATCCCTGCGCGGCGGCTTGCAATCCGTGCAATCCGTGCAATCCGTGTAATCCCTGCGCGGCAAGCGACTAGCCTGAACCGGTCTCCGGTTTAGCAGGCTCAAGGCACTCGGCGCGCCCGTCACCCCGGCGGTTCCCCCTCGCCATTTTGGGGTTACGGCGCGCCGCCTTTCTTTGAAATCCCCGTTCTGCGGTTCGCCAAGCGCGCCGCAGCAAGGGCGGATTGCCCCCGAACAGTGATTGTCAGGAGTGCACAATCGCCCGCTGGCCCGTGCTATATTGGCGGGATCATGCCGGGTAAAAGCAAAGCGCTTCCACCCTTGGCGTCGGGTCTCTCGGCGCGCCTGCTGTTGCTGACCGTCGCCTTCGTCATGCTGGCGGAGGTCCTCATTTTCGCGCCCTCCATCGCGCGCTTTCGCCTGGATCATTTGCAGGAACGGCTGGCCGCCGGCCATCTTGCCATTCTCGCCCTGGAGGCGACGCCCGATCACATGGTGAGCCCGGAGCTCACCATGGAGCTGTTGACCCACGTCGAGGCCCTCACCGTGGCGCTGACCAAGCCCGGCTCCGGCAAGCTCATGCTGATGGACATGCCGCCTGATCACATCGACGCCACTTACGATTTGCGCGAGGTTGGCTTCATGGGCCTGATCCGGGACGCCTTTGCCGTGCTGTGGGGCGAGCCCATGCGGATCATCAGGGTGCTGGGACCCCCGCCCAAGGACGACCGCCTGCTGGTCGAGGTGGTGCTGGACGAGGCGCCGCTGCGCCACGAGATGCTGGCCTTTTCCCAGCGCATCTTGGCGCTCTCCCTGGTCATCTCGCTGTTCACGGCGGCGCTGGTCTACCTCAGCCTGCATCGGATGATGGTGCGGCCGATGCGCCGGATCAGCGACAGCATGAGCGCGTTTCGCGAGGATCCGGAGGATGCCTCACGGGTCATCCACCCGAGCAATCGCAATGACGAGATCGGCTTCGCCGAGCATGAGCTGGCGGCCATGCAGCAAGACATTCGCGGCGCCCTGCAACAGAAGACGCGGTTGGCGGCCCTCGGAATCGCGGTGACCAAGATCAACCACGACCTGCGCAACATCCTGGCGACCGCGCAACTGGTCTCGGACCGCCTGGAGCGCAGCGACGATCCGGAGGTGAAGCGGATTACACCGACCCTGATGAGCGCGATCGACCGGGCCGCGAACCTCTGTAGCGAGACGCTCAATTTCACCCGTGACGGCTCGCCGAGCCTAAAGCTCAGTTGCTTCGATTTGCGCGAACTGGCGGCCGATGTCGCCAGCGACCTGTCCGGCGAAGTGAACGGCGAGCCGGTCTGGCACAACCTGCTGGACCGCGACTTCCAGATCGAGGCCGATCGCGAGCAGCTTTACCGGGTTCTCAGCAATTTGGGACGGAACGCGATCCAGGCCGGCGCCAGCCGGGTCGAAGTCTCGGCCGAGCCCGTCAACGGCCGGCTTCGGGTGCGGGTCAGCGACAACGGGCCAGGCCTGCCGCCGCGGGCCAGGGCGCATCTGTTCCAGCCCTTCACCGGCTCGGCGCGGGCCGGCGGAACGGGACTGGGCCTGGCCATTGCCCGCGACTTGATTCGCGCCCACGGCGGCGAGATCCGCCTGGAACACTCCACGGCCGAGGGGACCAGCTTCTGCTTCGACCTGCCGCTGAAGCAGGCGACGGGATAGGGCGAGGGGCGGTTCGGGCTGTCCGTGAGTGGAACGCGATCTAATCCACCGCGACGACCTGGAGCTTGAGATAAGCGGTCTCGGGCAGAAAGGGGTGCACCGGATGGTCCGGGCCGGCGCGGCACTGGTAGAGAATACGGCCCTCGCGGCCGGCGTCGTATAGGCCGCGGCGGAGCTGTTCGGCGAAGGCCTGGGCATCCACATGGTGGGAACAGGAGGCGGCAACCAGCGTCCCGCCGGGCTTCACGACCATGGCCGCCAGGCGCAGGAGCTTGCGGTAGCCTTTCAGCCCCTGCGGCAGCTCGCGTTTGGTCTTCACGAAGGCCGGCGGGTCGACGATGACGAGATCGAAGCGCTCGCCCTCGCGCGCCCGCCCAGCCAGATCGGCGAAGACCTCGGCCCTGACGAACCGGCAGCGCCCGGCGACGCCGTTCAAAGCGGCCGCCTCGGTGGCCAGGTCGAGGGCGGCCTGAGAGCGGTCGACCGCGACCACCTCGTCGGCGCCCGCCAAGGCCGCCTGAATGGCAAAGCCGCCGGTGTAGCTATAGGCGTCGAGCACCCGGCCGCCACGCAAGCCTGCCGTCAGACGCGCGGCCAGCGCCCGGTTGTCGCGCTGATCGTAGAACCAGCCGGTCTTCTGGCCCTCGCGCAGATTTGTGAGATAGCGGGCGCCGTTCTCGATCAACTCGCTCGGCCCTTCCAGACGGCCCTTGGCGACCTCGACCTCCAGCGCCAGTCCCTCCAGCTCGCGCGCCGGGCTGTCATTGCGCAGGACCACGGTCTCCGGCTCGAGCAGCCGGTCGAGGGCCTCGAGCAGATCGGGCAGCAGCCGCGCCATGCCGGCGGTATTGACCTGCAGCACCAGGGTCGGCCCAAAACGGTCGATTACGGTGCCGGGCAGGCCGTCGGCCTCGGCGTGGCAGAGCCGGTAAAACGGCTGATCGAACAGCCGTTCGCGGACTTCCAGGGCGCGTGCCAGGCGCGCGGTCAGGAAGTCCCGATCGATGGTCACATCGCTGCGCCGGCTCAGCAGGCGCGCCGCGATCAGGGGCCGCCGGTTGAACAGGGCGGTTCCGAGCGCCGCGCCGTGGCTGTCGGCCAGCCGGACCAGATCGCCCGGCGGCACTTCGCGAGCCGCCTCGTCCATCTCGATCTCGTTGGAATAAGCCCAGGGATAGCCGCGAACCAAGCGTTTCTGGGCACCGGGTTTCAAGCGCACTACGGGCAAAGCCTCGGCCGCGCCGGGCGCGGCCTCGGGGCCGTGTTCTGTCGGGAACGAAGGCGTCATGGTTGTCTCGCGGACCATGAGCGGGCGGGCCGCCGTCTGCAAGGGTCGTCTGGTAGGAATTCGCCGGCCGCTTGCCGAGGGGGCTGCAAACCTGCTACGGGCTGCTATACTCGACCTTTGAAGGCGCTTCGCCAGTGCGAAAAATCGGCGCGGCCTGTGGGTGATGCCAATGAGACACACGAGTTTCGATCTGAGCAAAGCGGCCGCGCTTCAACAAGCCGAACCGCGCGCCCGGGCGGCTGCCTCGCCCTGCGCCGCCTGCGCGGTGCGCCATCTGACCTTCTGCCAGCCCCTGGATAACGAGGAGCTGAAACAGCTTTCGGCGATCGTCACCAACGTCGAACTGGTCCCGGGCGATCCCCTTTTCGACGAGAGCGAGCCGGCCACCCACCTGTTCAACGTGACGGCCGGCACCATGAAGGTCTACAAGCTGCTGCCGGACGGGCGCCGGCAGATCACCGGCTTCCTGTTTGCCGGCGATTTCCTCGGCCTGGCCAATGCCGAAACCTACGCCTACAGCGCCGAGGCGGTGACCCATGCGGCACTCTGCCGGTTTCCCCGCAAGAAGCTGGAAGACCTGCTGGCGCGGTACCCCAAGCTGGAGTCCCGCTTGCTGGGCATGGCGAGCCACGAGCTGGCGGCGGCCCAGGAGCAAATGCTGCTGCTCGGACGAAAGAGCGCCAAGGAGAAGATCGTCTCGTTCCTGCTGACGCTGGCAGAGCGGGCGGCCCGGCGCGGCCAGACGAGCAATCCCATCGTCGTGCCAATGAGCCCGGACGGACATCGGCGACTGCCTGGGACTGACCACGGAGACCGTGAGCCGCACCTTCACACAGTTGAAGACCGGCGGCTTGATCAGCCTGATGCCCGGCGGCCGCGTGGATCTGCGCGACCTCGTGGCCCTGCGCAACATCGCCGAAGGGTTTTGACGCTCCTGCCTGACCGCCAGGCGCGGCCGCCAACGCCCCGCTGTCCGTCTTTGTGCCGTCCAAGTTTGCGCCGCCCGCTGTCGCTGCAGCGCAAAATTAAATGTTGCATCGCAATATAACCGGGTTAGACTGTTGCCTTAGGTCAAGGTGTTGCGTTAGGTGATGTCTCGCGACCACGTGAGTCGCCGCGACCCGGGAGGTGGACCGTGCGCACCGAAGCCCGTGGCAAGACGATTACCGTACAAGATATACGCGATCGCAAAGGCGGCGAGCCGCTCGTCTGTCTGACCGCCTACAGCACACCGATGGCGCGGGCGCTCGACCCGCAAGTCGATCTTCTGCTGGTCGGCGATTCCGTCGGCATGGTGGTCTATGGCATGGACACCACCATCGGCGTCAGCCTGGAGACCATGATCGCCCATGGCATTGCCGTGCGGCGCGGGGCCAGCCGGGCCTGCGTCATCGTCGATCTGCCGTTCGGCAGCTACCAGGAATCCCCGGAGCAGGCCTTTCGCAACGCTGCGCGCGTGCTGGCGGAGACCGGCTGTGCCGGGGTCAAGCTCGAGGGTGGCGGCGCCATGGCGGAGACGGTCGCTTTCTTGAGCGCCCGCGGCATTCCGGTGCTCGGCCATATCGGCCTGCTGCCCCAGTCTTTCCACGCTCTCGGCGGCTTCCGAACCCAGGGCCGGGAAGAGCGCTCGGCGGCCGAGTTGCACGAGGACGCGAAGGCCATCGCCGAAGCAGGCTGTTTCGCCATCGTCATCGAGGCGACCATGGAGGCCGTGGCCCGCGACATCACGGCCGAGGTGGCGGTCCCGACCATCGGCATCGGCGCTTCGCCGGCTTGCGACGGCCAGATCCTGGTGACCGAGGATATCCTGGGCCTTTCCGGCGAGCGGGTGCCGAAGTTCGTCAAACCCTATGCCGATTTGAAGACCGGCTTGGACGACGCGATTGCGGCCTACGCCGAAGACGTGCGGGCGCGTCGTTTCCCGGGCCCGGAACACTGTTTCGGCGCCAAGCCCACCTCGAGCGCCACCGGTTCGGCGGCTTCGTCGGACCCGGAAACCCCGGGCGAGGGGCCCTTGCGCCGGGTCACCGTCAAGGCGGGATGAACGCCGGACCGCAGTTGCCCCAGACCGCCCAGACCGCCCAGACCGCCGTGCCGACCGTCCGGGGGATCGCGGAGCTGCGCGCGGTCGTTGCGGACTGGCGGCGCGGGGGCCACAGCGTTGGCCTGGTTCCGACCATGGGCGCGCTGCATGACGGCCACCTGGCGCTGATCCGCCAGTCCCGCGCCGATTGCGGCCGGACGGTGGCCAGCCTCTTCGTCAACCCGACCCAATTCAACGACCCCAAAGATCTGCGGGCCTATCCGCGCGACGAGGCCGGCGACGCGGCCAAGTTCGCCGCCGCGCGAACGGATCTCCTCTACGCGCCGGCGGCGGAGGAAGTCTATCCCGCGGGCTTCGCCACCCAGGTGCGGGTCGCGGGGCTCGGGAACTGCCTCTGCGGCGCCACGCGTCCGGGCCACCTGGAAGGGGTGGCGACCGTCGTCGCCAAGCTGTTGAACCAGGTGCGGCCCGATATCGCCTATTTCGGCGAGAAGGACTTCCAGCAGCTCCTGATAATCCGTCGCATGGCGGCGGACCTCGACCTCGACGTGACGATCGCCGGCGTCCCGACGGTGCGCGAGCCGGATGGCCTCGCGCTCTCCTCGCGAAATCTTCTGCTGACGCCCGACCAGCGCCGGGCGGCCCCGGCGCTCCACCGGGCCCTCGAGGCGGCGGCGGCGGAGCTGGCCGGCGGCGCCACCACCGTAGGTCCGGAGATCGAAGCCGTAGGTCCAGAAATCGAAGCCGCCGGTCCGGCGATCGAAACCGCCCGCGCGGCGATTCTGGCCGCCGGCTTCGCAGGCATCGACTATCTGGAGCTGCGGGCCGAGGCCGACCTCGCCGCACTGGAGCGCGCCGACCGGCCGGCGCGGCTCTTCGTCGCCGCCTGGCTCGGCCAGGTCCGGCTGATCGATAATGCGGCGGTGGCGCGCCGCGCCGACTGATTTTTGGCCGCGGCCGGCCTCAGGCGTCCTGGCTGTGCACGATCGGCGGGACCGACCGGGGCTCGGTATCCCAGGGAAACAGGATCCAGGTGTCCTGGCTGACCTCGGTGATGAAGCTATCGACCAGCGGACGGCCGGCGGGCTTGGCGTAGACCGTGGCGAAGTGGGCCTCGGGCAGCATGTCGCGCACCGCCTGGGCGGTCTTCCCGGTATCCACCAGATCGTCGATGATCAACCAGCCCGCGCCGTCGCCCGGCACCCGTTTGAGCACCTCGAGCCGGCCCTGGTCCTGCTCGTCGTAGCTGGCGATGCAGACCGTGTCGATCAGCCGCACCTCGAGTTCCCTGGCGACGATGGCCGCCGGCACCAGGCCGCCGCGGGTGATCGCGACGATGCCGGTCCAGGGGCCGAGCGGCACCAGGCGCCAGGCGAGCGCCTTGGCGTGGCGATGCAGCTCCTCCCAGGAAACCGGGAAGGTGCGCCGCGGCGGTGGGGCCGCGTCGTTTCGCTCAGGGGAGTCCGCCATGACCTCACCTCCCAATGCCCGATGACCGGCGCCGATTAAAGCCGAAGGCGCGCGCTGTCGCAATGCGGGCGCAATGCGAGCGCGTCAGCGCAGGTAGAGGCGCACCTCGTCGATCAGGTTTGCCGGCGAGGCGACGGCGGCGACGAAGACCTCGTCCGCCGGCACGCCCATGGCGGCCAGGCTGCGCAGTACCGCTTCGGCATGGCTGAGCGACGGCGCGCGGCCCAACTGCGGGCCGCCGCTGGCCGTGACGGCCGTGACGGCCAGCAGGTGAAACTTCACGTTCGGCCGCTGGGCCAAGGCCTCGGCGACGGCGCCGGCCAAGGGCGCCTCGAAGTTGACGGGCCCGGGCCCGAAACGGATCACCACGAAGGGCACGCCCAGGCCGAAATCGCCGCGATGGTCCCCAGTCTCGACCGCAGTGGCGACCTGGAGGGCGGGTCCCCGGTCGGGTGGGGTGAGCGCCGTATCGTCATAGCCGCAGGCCGCCAGCAGCAGCGCCGACAGGACAGTTGCGCCGAGACGCCACGGCCAGGCCGTCGCGGTTCGGGCGCTGGGTCGCGGACCGGAGGAGGGCGGCAAAAGGGGCACGGGGACCGGCAGTCTTTCAACGGGTGTCGGGCTTGAGTCTAGGCGAGCGTCGCCGGGCCGGCAAGCGTCGGCAAGCGCCACCCCGAAGCGGAGCGGCAGGGGCTCGCACGGCCGTCCGGGATCGGGCCTTTGCCGGTGCCGGGCCGAGATCCGCCACGGATCTTGCGCGGATCTTGCGCGGATCTTGCGCGGATCTTGCGCGGTCTCGGGGCTTCGCGTATGGTCCGCCGTCCCGAGCGGGGGCCGAGGCCCCTATGCCGCACGCCTGCGTCCATTTTGGGGCTTCTTAATGCGCCCGTAGCTCAACTGGATAGAGCACCTGACTACGGATCAGGAGGTTGGGGATTCGAATTCTCCCGGGCGCGCCAATTATAACAAAGGCTTAGCTAGAAACGGCTAGGTCTTTTTGCTTTAAAAGGTAACAATATAGGTAACAGCGGCACATTTATTCGCTTCCGTGTATTACCGAGTGAATTCAAGGGCCACGTGGCTGTATCGGGCTGGACTTGCGTTTTTAGGGCGATATCAACGCGGGTATCATTTTTGTTGCCGCCGGGATTTTTTGAGCACGCAGGCGGAGGCAAGTTCAAGCTTCGCCGACCTGCCAAACGACTTGATCTCTGCCTCGCGCTTTAAAGCCTGACTTCTTGTCGAGTGGGTTTCTGTATAAAGCAGCTTAAACGGCGCGCGGCCTTTGGTGTATTTCGCCCCCCTGCCGTTTTCGTGTTCAGTGATACGGTGGTCGAGGTCGTTAGTGATGCCGGTGTAAAGCGTTTGATCGGCGCACTCCAAAATATAGACAATCCAGTGTGATGGTTCGCC
>PVMK01114639.1_pt1 | contig 14721 bp, 15 predicted proteins | sample 1853481 | NCBI WGS metagenome assembly PVMK01 (sample SAMN08533507, study PRJNA380276) | Marine sediment metagenome, whole genome shotgun sequencing project.
AGGAATGGATTGACTATATTCACAGGGAGCGGAAGAACCGTGACGAGGATGAATGGTACAGCCCTAAGCGGGCTACTGAGTCACCAACCATAGATAAAAAACAGGGAGGCCACGATGAAGTTCTTGACGCTGAAGAAACTGTCTGAGGAAAAGAGCATTCCCGTATCTACACTCCGGGAGTGCATCAAAAAAGGACTTCCGCACTACAAGAGTCCAGGTGGACGGAAGATCAGGGTGGGCGATGAGGAATTCGACCACTGGTATCGTGAAAATTACAGGGCGACCTCGGTCCGGGACACTGGCGACATTGACCGGATTGTAGAGGAAGCCCTCATGGCAGTGGGCTGTTGTTAAGCACACTTGATCCTTACAGCCCTGTCTGCTATTCTAATAAGTGATGTGCAGCCAGGGCTGTAAAGGAGATTGAGACATGCCCAGGCAAAAATACAAACCGAAACAGGGAAAGCACGGTCCCATTTACAACGTGGCCAAGGGCGTAAAGGTACGCCTGGATGCCCGTAACAAATGGCTTCTATGCATTGAAAAAGGAGGTGTCAGAAAAAATATAACATTTGGTGTTGGAAGAGATGCAAGGGAAAAGGCCCTAGAGGCAGCCGCAATGATTGCTGACAGCTTAGGCAACATGGTTTTTACCGGACCTGAAGAAAAAAAAGAGCCGGAAACACCGTATTTCAAAGCCTACAGCAAAAAATGGCTGGAGGATAATGCCAGAAGATGGAAGCCGCGCACATATGAAAGGTACGAAGAGATTCTCCGCCTTCATATTTGGCCCGCTGAAATATTTCGGCATAAATGTATCAGCGAAATCAGTCGCACAGATATTAAGTATTTTCTGCGTAACCTTTCAAAGATACGTTCTGCAGCAACTGTAGAGCTGGCTCAGACTGTCCTCTGCAGCAACTTCGAGGAGGCCATTGAAGATCAACTTTACCTGCACGGCAACCCGACGAGAAAGATCCTGAAAAACATTCTGCCGCCCAAAAAGAATCGGAACGAGAAAGATCCCGCACCCTTGACTGTCGAGGAAAGAGATCTGTTCCTGGCTCAGGCGGAAAAGGTTTGTTCTCCGGGGCTGCTGCTGTTGTTGAAGTTGATGCTTTACTGCGGATTACGTCTGGGTGAGGCATTGGCAGCACGGTTTAAACATTTTGATTTTAACAGGAAAACGTACCGTGTTACCGAAAGCTTCTACCGTCAGAGGTTTGATAAACCCAAAGCCGATAAATACAGGTGGGTTGATCTCCCGGGACCTTTGGTTGCTGAGTTCAGAAACTATGTTGCCAGCCTTAGGAAAGATAGCCTGAAGGCAGGTAATGGAGGAGTCGTTGATCTTATGTTCCAGGACCCTGAGGAGAAGAGCTGCTTGCCTTACAGTCAGCGCAAAATGCAGAATCTGGTCAAAAAGATATGCAAAAGGGCGGGACTTGATGCCAGAAATCCCCATGACCTTCGCCATACCTATGCCACTAATCTATTGATGTCTCACATCAGCCCTGCTTACATCAAAAAACAATTAGGGCACAGTTCCATTGAGATTACAGTGGATATATATGGCCACTGGATAGAAGGTGAAGGATGTGACGGTCTGGAAGAAGCCCTTAAGATTCCGGTACAAAACCGGGACGAAAATCGCATATTTTCGCATATGAAAAACAAGAAAGACTGTAACCTGTTAAGATTACAGCCTTAATATGTGAATGGTGCCGAAGGCCGGACTCGAACCGGCACGGGCGTGGCCCACTACCCCCTCAAGATAGCGTGTCTACCAGTTCCACCACTTCGGCAATTTTGAAATTCAGTCTTTTTGTACTATTCCGATCCGCTATTCGCTGGTCTTATTACCTTCCCCGCCTGGAAACTGTGCAGGGGCTGGCTCTTCATAAGGTGTAGCCGGCATGGGTATCTTCTGCGGCAGCGGTTCTGCAATTGGTGCTGCCTGCTCAACCGGAGCCGGCACCGAATAACCACCCATAACTGAACTGGTCGTGCTATGCGCCGAAATATAGGCCAGGGAAATTGATGTCACCATAAAAAGAACGGCTACTCCAGTGGTTATCTTGTTCATTATTGGAACCGGTCCCTCGGTTCCGAACAGGGATTCGCCGCCACCACCACCAAAGGTCGCTCCAATATCAGCACCCTTGCCATGCTGCAGCAAAACGATAGATACAAGAAAAATACACACCATAATATGAATAATTGTCAGTATAGTTACCATTTACTTTTGCTCCCTTTCAGGAGACCCAATTTGAGGTCATGCGACCTTACTGAAAACAAATAATGCGCTCAAACATTTCTGCTTTGAGTGCAGCCCCACCTACCAAAGCGCCGTCAATATCATTCTGCTGCATTAGGATATCAATATTCTCCGGCTTAACCGAGCCACCATACAATATTCTTATCTGGGCGGCAATATTTTTCTCATATAAACCTGTAAGCAGCGTTCTGATAAAACTGTGCACCTCTTGGGCCTGGGTTTCAGAGGCTGTTTTTCCTGTACCAATAGCCCATACGGGCTCATAAGCAACTACAATCTGGCCGCCGTCTGCCAACTCGATCCCGGCAAGCCCGGCCCGAACCTGGTCTTCAAGTACTTTCAGGGTCTGCCCTGCCTCTCTCTGCTCGAGTGTTTCACCTATACAGAAAACAGGGATAAGGCCGAATTGCATTGCTCCCGTTATTCTTCTGTTAATCATAAAATCGGTCTCACCGAACACATGACGCCTCTCTGAGTGTCCGACAATCGCCATACTGCAACCCAGATCCTTCAACATCGGGGCTGATATCTCACCGGTAAAAGCCCCCTGTTCCTCCCAGTGGACATTCTGGGCTCCGAGTATAACTCCGGTATCGGAAAGAATAGTGCTTACTGCCGCCAGGGCTGTATATGGAGGAGCAACCATTACATCTCTGCCGGAAACTTTATTGGCAGCCTTGGCAACAGCGGCTGCCAGCTGCTGTGCTTCTGGAGCAGTAGTATACATCTTCCAGTTGCCTGCTATCAGTGGTCTACGTTTCATATGCTCACTCCGTTTTGTTAAATGCAGAATGATAAATTAAGAATTATAAAAATATTCTCCATTCTGCATTCTTCACTTTTCATTTGTTTTCCAGCGCTGCTACACCCGGCAATACCTTGCCCTCCATAAGCATGAGAAAGGCACCACCTCCGGTTGAGATGTAGGATATATTATTTGATTCTCCAGCTCTGTGCACTGCTACGTCCGTATCGCCTCCGCCAACAATAGTCAGGGCGTGGGAGGTGGCCAATTTCTGCACCATAGCCATGGTTCCTCTGGAGAAAGCATCCATTTCAAAAGCTCCCATGGGCCCGTTCCAGATAATGGTTCGGGCATCTTCCAGGGCTTCACCAAACAGCATGGTTGAGGCCGGGCCAATATCGAGGATCATCCAGTTCCTGGGCACCTCCTGCACGGTTGTCCTCTTGGTTTCGGCCTTAGGGTCAAACCTATCAGCAACAATACAATCAACAGGAAGGTATAACTTGATCCCTTGTTTTTGAGCCTTGGCAATAAGTTCACTGGCCGTATCGAGCAGATCGTCTTCCACTATGGATGTGCCTACTGCATACCCCTTGGCCTTTAAAAAGGTATTGGCCATTGCCCCGCCGATAATCATCTTGTCCACCTTGTCCATCATGTTGCGCAGGGCGCCTAATTTGCTCGAAACCTTGGCGCCGCCAACTATGGCCACCAGCGGACGGCTGGGATTACTGAATGACCGGCGGAAATAATCCATTTCCTGCTGCAACAGGAAGCCGGCAGCAGACTCCTTAAAATATTTAACCACACCTACGACGGAGGCATGGGCCCGGTGTGCCACTGCAAAGGCATCGTTGATAAAAACATCTGCGAGCTTTGCCAGCTGTTGGCAGAATTCAGGGTCATTTTTCTTTTCAGCTGCATGAAAACGCAGATTTTCCAAAAGCAGAACATCTCCCGGATTCATCCGGGCGACCATGGCATCAACCTCTGGCCCAATACAGTCCGGTGCCAGCTTAACCTCCTTATCCAAAAGCCTGGAGAGTCTTTTGGCAGCCGGAGCCAGGCTGAACTTCTCCTGACGCTGGCCATCGGGTCGACCCATGTGGGAACAGATGATAACCTTCGCATGTTCATCCAGGGCATAATTGATGGTAGGCAACACCCCGCGAATCCTGGTGTCATCTGTGATATTGCCCTGCTCATCAAAGGGTACATTGAAATCAACCCTGATGAGTATTTTTTTCTCTTTTATATCAAGGTCTCTGATATTTTTCATTGACCCTCCTTGTGGTATTAATCGTGAATTCTTGTATTGATTTGTAAAGTTTAAAGCTCAAGCCGCATCAAAATGGCATCTTCGACCGGCTCTTTGTAGTAGTCCTTACGAGTCCCCACACAAACAAACCCCCGCTTTTCATAAAGGAGCCTGGCTGCTTCATTTGATGCCCGCAGTTCAAGAAAACAATTCTTCACTCCCCGAGTACTGCTGTAGTTTACTGCATAATCAAGCAACTGATACCCCACGCCCTTATTGCGGGCAAATTCGGCAACACCTAATTTCAGAATTTCCGCCTCGTCTGCAACAATACGACCAAACAGCGCGGCCAGGATACTTTCTGTTGTTTTATTTCTGGCGACAAACTGAAAGCCTGCCGGTTGCTGCAGTTCGTCCTTGAAATGATCTTCACTCCAGGCAGAAGGGGTCTTCTTTTCTTCTTTTCCAGCTTGAGTATCTCTGGAATGTCCCCGGAACCGCATGGGCGCGATAACTAATTCCTCCCGGACCACAACACCACTAAACCATCTTATCGGTAATGGAAACCGTCAAATCCCCAAGCATATTAGTATAGCTGCCAAGCTCGTTATCGTACCACCCATATATAACGGCCTGGGTAATAGGCACCTGAATTTTCGGGGAAGCCCCCGGTTCAATGTTGCAGCTTTTAATCTTGTCCAGGTTGACATTTACCGTTGCTGTCCTGGTATGAGTTTCCGTGCCCTCAATTACTGTGGCGGCACAGGGTATACAGACGATATCCGATGAGACATTCTGGTCCTCAGAGTAATCGATATAAGGAGAAATCTGCGAGAATTCCTTATAAGTGGAATTTATCAAATCCCTTTTAATAGGATTGTCCAGGTCATCCTGCAGATTAAGCACCAGCACTATGAGTGAACCTGTTGAGGTGGGGATGCGAACCGACTCAGCGATAAAACCGATATTTTTCATCTCCGGGATAACCAGACCCAAGGCTCGTGCCGCTCCAGTGGTGGTAAGAATAATATTGTTCAATATTGACCGGGTTTTGCGTAGATCAGTTGCCCCGGCAGATGGAAGCCTGTCGAGCACCTGCTGGCTGCCGGTTGCAGCATGCACTGTCACCATGGAGGCACTTAAAAAGTTTTCAGCACCGAATTGATCCATTAAGGGCTTGATCATATAGGCCAGGCATGTAGTCGTGCAGGAGGCTGCAGAGATAACATTATGTTTTGCAGGCACATAATCATCATCGTTTATTCCCATTACAGTGGTCACTGCATCCTCAGGCATATCAAGTCCCTTGGCCTTTATCTTGAACGGCGCGGATAAAAGTGTTTTTTCAGCACCGGCATACAGATGGCCCCGCAATGCCCCACCCTGTGATTCCGCATCTGCGGTAGGATCGTTGAAAACGCCGGTGGTATCAACGACAAAACGAACATCGTTCTCCTTCCATTTTATGTCCTTGGGATTCCGCGCCTCCTGAAGAATTTTGACGGGCACGCCGTTAATCACCATTGAGCCATCTGACTCATTGAGGTTCTCTATTACCCGACCGCAGGTGTGGCCATGCAGGTAAGTGCTCAACCTGCCATATGTGGAATCTCTTTCAATTGCCGCAGCCAGATCATCGAGGCAGGTTCCTACCTTTCTGCCAATATTTACTACGATCTCAGAATAATGTTGTCTTGATACATGATGCCAAAGCGTCAGCTTGCCAATACGGCCTAAACCATTTATTCCAAGTTTCATGAACCCCTGTCTCCTTTTTATCTAAATTGTTTTTGTTTGCAGCAGTAATTCCACCAGGTCCAACAAACTGAATCAGCTCCCTTGCATTCACAGAAAGAAATGAACCTTACCGAAAAAATCTATCATTTAACAAGCGAAATATGATGGTTGAAAACCAAAAGTTTATAAGCCGGGCATCTTTTGTCAAGTAAGAAAAAATTATATCGGCCACACTCTGCTTTTACTCCAAACTCTTTCACCGGAATTTTTCTGTTTTCTTTTGTGGCGAGACGCTTTTACTTGACTTATAGTAGAATATCGATCAAAAAGTTATATTTTTCGACATAATTGCAACGTTATTATTTGATAAATTCTTACTGAGGAGAACTTGGCTGATGTCAGGATATCTTTTTACTTCGGAATCGGTTTCAGAAGGGCACCCGGATAAAGTTGCCGACCAGATTTCAGATGCCATACTGGATGGTATTCTGGAACAGGACACACAGGCAAGAGTGGCCTGTGAAACAATGGTCACTACCGGCATGGTTCTTATTGCAGGCGAAATAACCACCTCTGCCTGGGTGGATATGCCAAGTATTGTCAGAGATACAATTAAGGAAATTGGTTACAACTCCTCTGAAATGGGTTTTGACTCCCAGTCCTGTGCAGTACTCACATCCATTGACAAGCAGTCTGCTGATATTGCCCAGGGCGTCAATGAAGGCACCGGCATTGATCTTGACCAGGGGGCAGGCGACCAGGGCCTCATGTTCGGTTATGCCTGCACTCAAACAAAAGTGCTGATGCCCATGCCCATCACCTATGCCCACAGGCTGATGAAACGGCAGGCAGAAGTCCGCAAAGCCGGGCTATTGCCCTGGCTTCGGCCGGATGCAAAAAGCCAGGTCACTGTTGAGTATGTGGATAAAAAACCGACAAGGGTCGAGGCCATCGTTATTTCCACCCAGCACAGCCCGGATGTTGACTATGAGGACCCGAAAGATGGCGTCATGGAAGAGATCATCAAACCGATCATTCCCAGTGCTATGATTGACTCCAATACCAAATACTTTATAAATCCGACCGGCCGCTTTGTCATTGGCGGTCCAGTAGGGGACTGCGGGGTAACCGGACGGAAAATTATTGTTGATACTTACGGAGGCATGGGCTCACACGGTGGCGGCGCCTTTTCGGGCAAGGACCCGTCCAAGGTTGATCGCTCATCATCGTATATGGGACGGTATGTGGCAAAAAATATTGTGGCTGCCGGTATTGCCACTGAGGTTGAGGTGCAGATTGCCTATGCCATCGGTATTGCCAATCCGGTGTCCATTAACGTTAATTCTTTCGGGACCGGCAAAATAGAAGACAAAAAAATCAAACAGCTGATCAAGGCCCATTTTGACCTGAGGCCTAAAGCCATTATCCAGTACCTTGATCTTCTCAGGCCTATATACAAAAAAACCGCAGCCTATGGCCATTTTGGCAGGGAGCGGGCAGAATTCACCTGGGAAAAGACTGATAAGGCCGACGAATTAAAAAGCGCAGCTGGAATCTAAAAATTTTTACTATAGCCGTAATATTTCCCTGAAATACAAAGGAGCACGGGATCACCATGAACACGGATATGACTGATAAAGCCGATTTTAAAGTTGCTGATATGGACTTGGCTGCCTGGGGCAGAAAAGAAATAAATATTGCCGAGACAGAGATGCCGGGGTTAATGGCAATCCGGGATAAATATAGTGCCCAGAAACCTCTTAAAGGTGCCAGGATTGCCGGTTGCCTGCATATGACCATCCAAACAGCTGTTCTTATGGAGACGCTTCTAGAACTGGGTGCTGAGGTCCGCTGGTCCTCGTGTAATATATTCTCCACCCAGGACCATGCTGCAGCGGCCATGGCTGCTGCCAATATCCCGACCTTTGCCTGGAAAGGGGAGGATGAAGAAGAATTCTGGTGGTGTATTGAGCAGACCATCTTCGGACCTGACGACTGGCGCCCTAACATGCTGCTGGATGACGGCGGCGATCTCACGGTGATAATGCATGAGAAACACCCGGAGCTGATGAAAGATGTCCGTGGCATAAGCGAGGAGACAACTACCGGTGTACATCGGCTCAATGAAATGATGCAGAAGGGCACCTTGCTTGCCCCGGCCTTTAATGTCAATGACTCAGTGACAAAATCAAAATTTGACAACCTTTACGGCTGCCGGGAGTCCCTGATAGACGGCATTAAACGGGCCACTGATGTTATGATTGCCGGCAAGATTGCAGTTGTCTGCGGTTACGGTGATGTCGGCAAGGGATGTGCCCAGGCTCTTCGCGGCATGGGGGCAACGGTCCTGATAACCGAGATCGACCCCATCTGCGCCCTACAGGCAGCAATGGAAGGCTACAGAGTCGTTATCATGGATGAGGCTGCTTCCGTCGGTAATATTTTTGTTACATGCACCGGCAATTTGGGGGTAATCAGCAGGAAACACATGGAGCAGATGCCTGACCAGGCTATTGTCTGCAACATTGGTCATTTTGACTCCGAAATTGATATCGCCGGCATCCGGGAACTTCCCTGGGAAAACATCAAGCCCCAGGTGGATCACGTGATCTTCCCGGACAATAAACGCATTATCATCCTGGCAGAGGGACGCCTGGTAAATCTTGGCTGCGCCACGGGCCATCCAAGCTTTGTCATGAGCAACTCCTTTTCCAATCAGGTTCTGGCCCAGATTGAACTCTGGCAGAATCAGGGGAAATATGGGAACGAGGTTTACTTTCTGCCAAAGAATCTTGACGAGATGGTTGCCCGACTGCATCTTAAAAAAATAGGCGCCAACCTGACAACCCTGAGCAAAGAACAGGCCGACTATATCGGTGTCAAAGTGGATGGGCCTTATAAGCCGGAATATTACCGCTACTAACCTGTCATAAAACTCATTCATTATTTCAAACAATAACCAGGAAGCCCACCTGACCTTTATCGGGCTTCCCTGGCTCTAAAAGGATTGCCATGCGTTTTCGTTATCTCCTGTCTGATCAACATGGCGATATTGAGCTTTGTGCAGAAGACCTTGAACGGCCATTCCTTATAAGCCCCTCTGAAAAACACCCGTTTCTCACATTGACAGATTACTTTGGGGCCCTGCAAAAATTCATCATGCCCGATGATGACAATGTTCTCCGTGCTGTCCTTAAAGAACAATATTCTATTGATGATATTTCCGAGATTATCATCCGCTCCGAAAAACACGGAGCATTTTATCATATTGCCAGTGTTGAAATTGTCGGCCTTGGCGAAAGTATCAAATTTGCAATAACCACTGCCTTGTCCGGGCCTGCCAAGACATCACTGGACGAAGAATTTTTTATTCTTCAGCAACTTTTTGAAATCACCTCGGACTTTATCCCAAAAATTTATTGCAAAGAATCAATCAATTGGAAGACAGACTCAGGTTCTGAAGAATTTCTTATAGTATTGGGGGAATGGCTTGAAGGCTATCACGAATGGCACATAAGCGATGATCCTGAGTCAGGAGGCCGTAAAATCCATCTCTGGGATTACAACAACGGCTACCGCTTTCTCTCGGATGCGGAAAGCTACGAACTATTGCTCCAGGCTTCCTCCATCCTGACACATTATTATGACAAGGCATCCTTCCGCCAGATATACCCCTGGCACCATGGCGCCGGAGATTTCGTGGTCAACGCTGAACCTGATACAATCTCGGTGAAGCTTATCACTGCCCGGCAGTATGAACCCCTTGTCCAGTTTGACCAGGCAGAAGAAGCCGACCGGCTGGTGGCCGCAATTCACTTTCTGCTCAATCTTGCCCTCAGAATGCGACTGGACAGGCTTGATGGAGTCATCGAGCCAGCCTGGCTCGATGAATTTTCAGTGGATGCAGCCGTTGCCGGTTTTTTTGCCGGGCTTGCTGCCACCCAGGTTGAAGACAGGCTGCTGATCGGTCCTGTTGCGGAATTTCTGGAGATCATGCAATCATTTGATACCCGGGAAATATTTGATATGTACGAATCCCTGCTGGAAATTTATGCTGAGGAAGAACAGGATGACTTTCGCCTAATCCAAAAAAAGCTTGCTGACCATGCCGCAGAACTGCATGAAGCGCTGCAGAGTTTTTCTTTAGAAAAGCCTTGAGGGCTTATTCTGGGATTTTTCCAACCAGGTTTAAATCTCCAGATATAACAGTATGAATATCTCCTGCCTGGTCCCTGATTCGTAAAACTCCATCTGCATCAGGCCCCAGGGAAATACCTGTGACTGCCTTGTCCTTGGGTGTCACCCAGGTAAGCACTTTGCCTTGAATTGCATCGCGCTGCATCCATTCCTTCAGAATTGCCGGAAAATCCCCCTTTTCTAGACGCAGCACCTCTTTTTCAACTGCGACGACACATGTTTCTAATAGTATTTCAGATGAAATCTCCCTGTCTCCATGGAGTGATATGGAGGTCGCGCGTTCCTCAATATCAGGCGGGAAACCTCCTTCTGGAGGAAAGAGGTTCAAACCGACGCCGACAACTACCACGGCAGAATGGCAGGAATCCGAACCCGCAAGAGACTCTGTCTCGGTGAGGATGCCACCGAATTTTCGGCCATCCAGCAGAAGGTCATTGGGCCATTTAATTTTCGGAAAAAAATGATACTCAGCTTCCACAGCTTTGCAGATTGCCAAGCCCGCGGCAAGGGTAACTTTGGGCAGATGTTCCGGGGCAAGTTCTGGCTTCAAGATGATCGAGAAATAAAGACCCATTCCAGGCAGTGACAGCCAAGAACGGTTTAACCTTCCCCGCCCACCGGTTTGAGCATCGGCCACAACAACAGTCCCTGAGACTGCTCCTTTTCTCCCGAGCTCAAGTGCTATGGAATTTGTTGATTCTGTAACATCAAGCCTGATTATTTTCCGCGCATTCACGTTAGAGTATCAACTTTTTTAACTGATTCGATATTTATATTCCGGCTGAACGCCTGTAAAATTCTCAAAAAAAAAGACAGGGGCATAAAACTGCCCCTGTCTTTTTACTTTCTATTGAAGATTTTCAAAAAGGTTAATTAAACACCTATTTTATCTTCATCTTTGATGCGTTCGGGTAGAGCGTACATGGTACTGCTGCCGCTGGACCAGAACATCGCTTTTTGTTCTTTGACCAGTTCATTGGCCGCATTTTTAATCTCGCGGGGCTTTCCATCAACCTTGTTCTGCATATCCTTGAGATACAATGCGGGTTTTTTTGATTTGGCCAGCAATGCAAGTATTTGAGCTTTAAGTTCTTCTCTATCAGCCATGTCGTTACTCCTTTATTGGATGCAATTATTTTATATGGCTTGTGAACTTGAACTGGGTGGTTGTCCGCCAGGTGTCATATGCCAAGCGGTAGTCATCAATGCTCTTGTCCGTAAACGGAATGTTGCATTTCTCGAAAAATTTCTCCCAGCCAATTCGCTCGGCCCACTCGCCGACACGTTCATACTTCTTAGCATCTTTGGCATAAACTTCAAGGATATTCTTTACCGCTGCAACAGTTTCCGGCCAGCGTGGCGGAGTGTTGGGCAGGAACGGAATAACCATCTTGGAGAACTTTGGCGCGGACCTGGAGTTGGAGATCTTGCCGCCAACCAGAATGGCAATACCGTCACCTTCCGGGTCAGCCAGAGGCATGGAAGGACACATGGTATAGCAGTTACCGCAGAACATACAGCGTTCTTCTTTTACTGTAACACTCTTTACCTCTTCGCCGGCAGAGTTAATGCCTTTGGCAGGCCTGATAGCGCCAAGGGGACAGGCGGCGATAGCCAGCGGCAGCTCGCATACCGAGGTAATTGTGTCATGATCGATGAGCGGCGGCTTCCTGTGCACACCGAGGATAGCGATGTCAGAGCAGTGTACCGCACCGCACATATTCAGACAGCAGGCCAAGGCCACGCGGACCTGGGCCGGCAGGGTCATGCTGGTAAAGTACTCGAACAACTCATCCATCACCGCTTTAACCACACCGGAAGCATCGGTGGCCGGGGTATGACAGTGAACCCAACCCTGGGTATGAACGATATTGGTGACACCGGCGCCGGTGCCGCCGACCGGCATCATGCCGTGGGCGTTGCAGTCATCTACCAAGGCTTGCACCTTGTCAGCACTGTCCACCATGAACTCAACATTGTTCCGGGTGGTAAAACGCAGGATGCCGTCACAATGCTTATCAGCCATGTCGCAGTAGTCATAGATCAGTGACGTACTGATAAGCCGCGCGCAGGCGATCCTGACCGTATAACACTCTGCACCGGTCTCGCTCACATGTTTCAGAACGCCGGGCTGTGGAATCTCATGGTACAGCCACTTGCCATAGTTTTCTTTTATTACCTGCGGAAAAAACTGCTCATAATGCGGCGGACCGATATCTGTGATCCTGTCTTCCAGCCTTTGGCAGGCCTGATAGCGCCAAGCGACAGGCGGCGATAGCCAGCGGCAGCTCGCATACCGCGGTAATGGTGTCATGATCGATGAGCGGCGGCTTCCTGTGCACACCGAGGATAGCGATGTCAGAGCAGTGTACCGCACCGCACATATTCAGGCAGCAGGCCAAGGGCCACGCGGACCTGGGCCGGCAGGGTCATGCTGGTAAAGTACTCGAACAACTCATCCATCACCGCCTTTAACCACACCGGAAGCATCGGTGGCCGGGGTATGACAGTGAACCCAACCCTGGGTATGAACGATATTGGTGACACCGGCGCCGGTGCCGCCGACCGGCATCATGCCGTGGGCGTTGCAGTCATCTACCAAGGCTTGCACCTTGTCAGCACTGTCCACCATGAACTCAACATTGTTCCGGGTGGTAAAACGCAGGATGCCGTCACAATGCTTATCAGCCATGTCACAATAATCATAGATTAATGACGTACTGATAAGGCGCGCGCAGGCGATCCTGACCGTATAACACTCTGCACCGGTCTCGCTTACATGTTTCAGAACACCGGGCTGTGGAATCTCATGGTACAGCCACTTGCCATAGTTTTCTTTTATTACCTGCGGAAAAAACTGCTCATAATGCGGCGGACCGATATCTGTGATCCTGTCTTCCATCGGTTTGTCTGGATTGTAACCCATAATATAACCTCCTTAAATATCTATCTATTAACAATTTGTTATGTGTGTATTGACACTGTCATGCATACAGGCTTCTACATGGGGTTTCTTTTCCTAAACTCCGCAAGGTCACGCACAAATCCGCCGGGCACCTCTTCTGCTTTCCAGAAGACATAAGGATTGGAGCGAGGCTCTCTGATATGCTGCGGTATAGGCTCAATTTCCATAACCTGCAGGAAGGTGGGCAGGCCGACACGCTGGACGGATTCACCAATCCTCTCACGGTTCTTGCCTTCTTCCATCCACCAATCCCAGCATTTTTCGATAACATCTTTCAGTTCCTCGAAATCATTCTCCGGGTCCATTTTGATAAACGGTACGATCATGGTGGCTATCTGGGCACCGTCGAGGATCGGGGCTTTGGCACCGACCAGGAGGGTGGCACCCTGCTCAACACCCGGGCGCAGAGCGCGGGGCATTACGTTGAGGCAATGCATGCAGCGTGTACATTCAGCATTGTCGATCTTCAGTTCATCGCCTTCCATCCACATGCAGCCTGTGGGGCAAAGGTCGACAACTTCAGTTTTGATATCGAAAGCACCCCAGTCGCGGCCGCTATGGGCTCCGCCGTTGGGGGCAAAGTCACCGTTGGTGTAGCCTTTTACTGCATCCTGGTCAATGCGGATGTCATCTCTCCAGTTACCGATAACAGCAAGGTCGGAACGGGCGATGGCAGCAACGCAGTCGTTGGGGCAGCCGGAAAATTTGATTTTAAACTTGTAGGGGAAAGCCGGACGATGCAGCTCATCCTGATATGTCATGGTAATATCATGGCAGGCAGCCTGGGTATCATAGCAGCTCCACTCGCAGCGGGCCTTGCCGAGGCAGCAGGAGGGGGTACGCAGGTTACCGCCGGAGCCGCCGAGGTCAACGCCAACATCATGGGTCAACTCATAGAAAATTTCTTCCAGTTCATGGGTGAATGTTCCCAGGAGAACCATGTCTCCGGTAGAGCCGTGCATATTGGTCATACCGGAACCACGCCTATCCCATATTTCCATGATCTGGCGCAAAATTTTAGAGCTGTAGAATTTACTTGAGGGCTGATTGACCCGAACGGTATGGAAATGGGCAACACCGGGGAACTTTGCGGCAACGTCAGAATAACGGCCGACAATTCCGCCGCCATATCCGAAAACGCCGACGATACCGCCGTGTTTCCAATGGGTGATCTTGTCCTTGTAAGAAAGCTCCAGCTGTCCGAGAATGTCCCAGCAAGCGTCATTTTTTTCAGCCTGCCTCTTAATGTCTTTGACAAAACTCGGCCAGGGACCACTTTCCAACTGATCCAACATAGGCGTATCATGCTTTGGCATCTTTGTTTCCTCCTTAAACGGTCTATTGATCTTAAACAACCTTAAAACTAAGGTTAGCCTTTAACCTCCCGTAACCAAACGTTTTTTTCTGCTAACCTGTTGAGAAAAACACCCTCAAGCTATGCAAAAAAACGATTGAATACTCATTCATTAAAATGCGGAACATATCGTCCTGTCAACGCTTTGTCAACAAAAAATAACAAGAAACACACGCATTATTATTTT
>PVMK01127849.1_pt1 | contig 14718 bp, 11 predicted proteins | sample 1853481 | NCBI WGS metagenome assembly PVMK01 (sample SAMN08533507, study PRJNA380276) | Marine sediment metagenome, whole genome shotgun sequencing project.
ATAGAATTGCTTACACCATTTGCGGAACAGATGGATGTTGCCGTCATCTCCCAAGACGATGGGTTTCTCGCAATATGATTTTGTTGACCAAATATCGAGATCTTGACTGTTGATGAAGACAAACATGGGGGACAAAACGGTACATGCGGCGCGATAAACAGCTCTGTCGACGGCTCGCTTAACACGCTTGTTCAAATGGCGGTCGAGGCGCTCTTTTTGCCTTTTTAGAAACCGAGGCGCCTTCACGTCTGAGAAAGACACCTGAAAGTAGAACCAAAAGTTGGTGGAGGTCTCATCAATCGGGGTCAGAAAGACAAGATGGTTCACCTGCAATCCAATCGGATGAAAACGATTGTGCGCCATCGGGAATCCAACGCCTACCGCGGCCTCTTTGACAACGGAGTAGATTGGGACATTCCTCATGAACTTGGGGAGAATCCCCATCTTTCCGATGTGAAGTGTTTGGTAAAAATGCTGGCGGTCGGCCACTGCTTCCGTGATCTGTTCGACCTGGTCAAATTGGTGCAAAGTCCGAAAATGTAAGGTGTCGACCGAGTTTTCGGCGGCGTCCTGTGGGTGAATGGGATGCACGCCTTGATAGGTCATATACGGGCGGCTCCAGGTTCCTTCCGGGCGAAAGAACTCGGAGACCTTCCAGGTCGAAGGCAACTTGTCTTTGTGGTGATAAACGAAGACAAGACCTTCAACGATTTCAGTTTCCCAAATGAACACCTTCGCTTTGGGCACAGGTGCGTGGCCCGGCCCTTTCACGCACGTTCCCTGCGCGTCAAAGGTAAGATGGTGGTAGGGGCACTCTACGCAGCCATTCTTTAGCTTGTTATTCCGCCCCTTCGCGTCCCGTCCCAAATGGGCACCTAGGTGAGGGCAGTACGCATCCATCACCGTAATGCTGTCGTCGCCCCGTTTTGAAAGCGATGATGTCGTGCCCGAGAAACTTGAATGACCGAATCTCGTCCTTTTTGAACTCGCTAAAAGCGGGCCAGATGAAACCAACTGTTCGGAAAGGGAGGTAACCCTGGTTTTCTTCGAGCTCGAATGAAAGCGCGACCTCTCGGCCTTGACTTCCTTCGCTCTTGTTGGACGTGGAGGGGGTATGCGCGAGGGCCCGGTGTTTTCTTCGATTCAGGTTCTCGCACTTGCAGTTCCAGGTCGCGTTTCGCCCGGGGAATCGGTCGTCCCCCGTGGGAGGGACCGTAACACTGGCGCTAGTCTCATGACAACCTCGGCCCGTAGCAGCAGACGGGTCTCGTCACAGCCATGCACGGTCGCTGTAAGACCTAGGACCCGACCGAGGTTGAGCAGACAGAAAGTCGGAACGTCGCGCAACTGTGTCGACTCTCCGACCGATAAGCGCGGCTTCCGCGTAGCTCGATCAGATGAGGGCCGAGGGCACAACGAAAAACGGCCCCGCAAAGCGGAGCCGCAATCGCTATTTTGGAGCGGGAAATGAGATTCGAACTCACGACTTCAACCTTGGCAATATTCGCCTAGCCCCCAACACCATTCGGGAAATTCAGCAACATCAACCACATAGTGTCCCGTGGCGTTGCGTGCCGTCCCGTGGTGTCCCGTGCGAAGTGGAAGGTTGAGTGGAAGGAGCTGCGCCGCCCTCGCAATCCGGCGAGAGTAGCGCCTTGTCGAGGGGAGCGGGCAAGTGACCCGTTTTGACGAAGATCACGGTCTCCTCCTCGACGAAAGGATGATGGGCGCTCAAGTGAGGACTCTGTATCCATGTACCCTTGGGGTACGTGCCATGCTCATCTCGGAAGGTCCCCGAAAGCACGAGGATCTCCTCTCCACCCCAGTGTTGGTGTGGAATGAAGCGCTCCCCAGCGGGCCAACGGACAAGGGCCGTCCCTTCGTCGCCCATAGAATGGAGTGACTTGACTCTGAGGTTGCCGTGACCCGCAAACCAAGGTTCTTCCCCAGCCTGCGAGTGCACGAGTTCCTGGTCATCCTCAGCGAATGGGCCTGCCCTCACATAGAGCGTGCATCCGGTTGCGGTCGAGCCCGCGCCCACTTCTCCAGGGGGACGGCGCGAATAGCCGTTCTCCTTGAGAATGCCCTCGGGGAGCTGCCAAGACCCCTCGAGGACGACGACCTCGATGCCCCACCCTTCGGGAAGTGAAGGTAGTCGCGCACCAGGCTCCAACCGGAGGATCGACACCTCGTGCATGCTGGCTTCGTCGCCGGCGACAAGTAGCTTCTTGTCGACACCTGGCGTCCCGGTTGCCGTCCAGGTCAATTCGCTCGTGAAGCGTTTCCGTTGTCCTTCAGATTTCATGGCTGCTCGCTTGGCACTCACGCAACGCTGTAGATATGGACCTCGGGGTCAGCCTCCAAGAGGGGTTTGAGCTCGCTGACGACGTCGTTACTGAAGATTTCCGTGGTCAAGTAGGCTCGCGCGTTGTCCTCGGACGCGAACCCGTGCAACACCTGCACATCTTCGTCTCGAATCAACAGTTCCTTGGACTTCGCACCGGCGATCTTGTCGAGGAAGGGCTGCTTGTATTTCCCGTAGACGGCTGCTGCCGCCGCACGGTTCTCGTTCTTGATCTTGAGTGTGATCTGTAGATATGCGCTCATGGTCATTGCTCCTGTGTTCGTGGTTCCATGAGCAAATACTAAGTCCCGTGGTGGCCGGACGCAGGATGCTGAAAGCAGAAGAATGCAGGACAAATCGGACTTCGGAACGAAGGAGGCTACGGATGCCCCGTTAGAAGCTCGCCCGAGCATCACGAATTGGTCACCGCCAACTAGCCCGGAAAGTAGATGGCGCCACACCAGCCTGCTTGCGGAAGAACCGTGTCAAGTAGGAGGGGTCGTTCATCCCCATACGTCCGGCGATCTCCTTCACGCTCAAATCCGTATGAACGAGCAGCCGTTTCATTTCGAGGGTTAGCCGTTCCGAAATGACGTCCTTTGGTGAGCAAGAGGCGGCATCGTGAACGCTGCGCGACAAGGTCTTCGAGGATACGCGAAGCTGTGTCGCATACGCTTCAACCGACAATCCCTCGCTATAGTGGCGCTCCACGAGTCCCAGGAACTCCAAGTACAGCTTGTACTCTGCCGACCTAGGTTCCGTGGTCTCTTGAAACTGACGGCATACCCGAACTAGCAGTAGCCGCAGAGCTGCCTCGATTGCCGTGGACTTGCCAAAGGTATCTTGCGCACTCAACTCCGAAGCAAGCATCTCGATAGACGATTCCAGTAGCAGCGCCTGCGCCGATGACAGCGCACGTGAGTGGCGAGAGCTCAGAGCCAGCAATCGCAATATCCCAGGGAGGCTCTGGCCGTCGCTACTACCCATCGCCATCACGTCATCGAAATGAAGGATCGCCCCGTCCAATGCATCGTCTTCCCTAAAGGCATGCACCGCTCCATGAGGAACGTAGACAAGGGTTTGCGGGCCGTAGGAATGCTCCACAAAATCGACTAGATGAACGCCCGCCCCCGCACGGAACCAAACGATCTGGTTAAAGCTATGTAGGTGCACCTCGAAAGGATCACGCCCAGCTCGCGCGAGGTAGGGTCGAAGCTCATCAAGAGTGACTAATTCGGAAGGGGGCAGATTGTCTGAGAGGCTGTACTTCTTCATGTTTCGATTCCTGGCCACCCAGCCGACGAGGAGAGGTGGCGCCGACAGACCTCACATGGAGCCGTGGCTGAGCACTCTAGCAGCCGTGCTCGCCGGTTGGTCGTACACGGCCGATAAGCACGGTTTGCACTGAGCTCGACTAAATCAGGGCAAGGGCCACAACGAAAAACGGCCCCGCAAAACGGAGCCGTCATCGCCAAATGGAGCGGGAAATGAGATTCGAACTCACGACTTCAACCTTGGCAATATTCGCCTAGCCCACGACACCATTCGGGAAATCCAGCAACATCAACCACATAGTGTCCCGTGGCGTTGCGTGCCGTCCCGAGGTGTCCCGTGAAAAGTGGAAGGTTGGGTGGAAGGACACCGCTCGAGATCTGTCATGATCTGCGGAGGCGAGCGTATGTACCTCGCAGCCCTCCGGCACTTTGACCCACGGCTTGCCTTCATAAGAGAAAGCAACGACGGGAACCTTGGCGCCAACGAGAACCCTGTCCCGAGGAGCGTCGCAACGAGCGGCGTGTCGAGACTAGTTCCTGGAGCTATTGCTTCGCCCCGACGAACACTGGTATCGACTTCGCCGCTCGTGATTACGCAGTAGGGGGGAACTCGCGGGCGTAGTCGCGTTGGTCTGGGAACGGGCGGCCCTCGAGGATCATCCACGACGCGCTGGCCGTAGCGACGGTCTTTCCGTTCGGACTCTTAACCTCGGCGTTGGTGACAGAGAAGGTGCGCCCCTTATGAACGACGCGACCCCGGGAGATCATCTTGCCTCGGTCCGGGGGAGCCGGTCGAACGAAGTTCACGGTCAAGTCCAAGGTGGCGTACGTGGTCCCCTTGGGCAGCGTTGTGTGGAGTGCCATCGCCATGGAATCGTGGGCGATGTTTGCAATTACGCCCCCGTAGACCATGCGGCCCGGGTTGCAGAGCCATTCGCTATTTTCGATCGACATCGCGATGGCGCCCTCGTCTACCTCGACCATCTCGTACCCGAACAAAACGCCGATGGGCGCGCGCGTAGCCTCCCCGGCTTTTAGGGCACGCGCCCACTCGAGCCCGTTCATCTCTTCCCAGACGCTCACCGGAACGTTGGCCCCCTGCACCAGGCGTAAATAGGGATCGGGAGTGTCGTACGTGGGTGCTTCGATTGCGTTGGCGACAAACGGCTCAGTTTCGAACGGCTTGATGTGCTGAATGAAACACCGGCTGGTGCCGTGGGCGATCAGGCGACCCTCCCCGTCTTCGACGTGCACTTCGGACAGGCCCACGGTGGGAGTTGTGTGGATCAACTTGGCCCTTGCCGCGAGCCTCCCGCTCCAGGGCCCCGCGGGCCTGAGAAAGCTCATCGACAGCTGTGATGTCGTGGTGATGGCCCAAGGCGGCACGCCCGTCAGCACCGCGCAGCCGAGCGAGGCGTCCGCCACGAGCGCCCCGACTCCGCCCGCATAGTGACCGGTGCCACTATGAAGCCACTTGCTTGCCGGAGTGACGTACGTGCAAGTGCCGACGCCAGCTTCGACCGCACGCATGCCAATCAAGCGGCTGACGGGAGGCTCCAGGATTTGTCCCTTGACCCAGGCGCGCATGCGCTCGAGCCCAGACAGTGTGAGCGTCGAAGGGTCGGGGTAGCCGCCGCGCAACGGCTCTTCCCAGACTTGCAAGTAATCGCCCATGAGGAGGACGACCGTACTCCGAGCCTGAGGCGCATGTAAACCCCGTCCTAGGCCCCAACATAGGCGCGCTACGCCTCGACAGGGGTGGACCGGTCGCGCGGCAGAGCTACATGAGGACGCCGTTCCTTGGTGTGATGGCGGGAGGAAGGTCTTTCTCGCCGAGCATCTCGCGAAGATCGATCTCGATCGTTCGACAGATGGCAAGCATGGGGACGTCGTTGCCCAGGCCCTCGAAGGGGTTCTCGCTGTAGTCCCCGACGAGCTCCATCATCACGTACACCCAACCCACGAGAACCGTGAACGGGATGGAAAGCCAAACGCCGGTGGGGCCGAGCTGCGCAAACTCTCCGACCATACCGAGAGGCAGAAGGAAGATGAAGACCCCGACGAATATGAAGCTGGTGTTCGCGTACTGTCGTGGCAGCGGGAACTTCTTGATGCGTTCGCATTGGCCCTGAAAAACGTAGAAATCTCCGAGAATCTTCTGAAGCTCCATGTGCCGGAAGTCGTCGATGAGGCCTTCGGCTCGAAGAGCCTTTAAGTCCTGAGCCTGTCGGTCGATCAACTGCGTCGCGGTGTTCTGGTACTGGATGACTTCGTCGCACTCGGTGGTCGGGAGAAACTGTCGCATCTCTCGTTCGGTGACGTCGTCGGCGAAGAGTCCGACTCCCCACTCCTCCATGCGCTTTCGGGTGACCGCGCCGATGTGGCTCCCTTGGCGTAGGTGCTCCCATTCCGTGGGAATCAGGAGCTGGCTACGCAGTGCATAGAGCCAACCAATGTGACGATAGATCAGCTCGCGCTGCACGCTCAGCAGTCCCGCGTCGCTCCGATCCTCCGACGTGAACTGGTTGCTCACGAAGCCGCGCACGGCCGCGCCCCAGGCACGGCTACTATTGACGATCGCTCCCCAGATCTTGCGAGCTTCCCAAAGACGGTCGTAGGCGGCGTTGTTCTTGAAGCCCAGGTAGAAAGCGACGGCGGTGCCGATCACCGAGAGTGGCAGCCACGGAATCGCGATCCACTCCCAGTGGGTGCGCTCGTAGAGGACCGCGACCAATGCGGCCCAGGCCGTGAGCCATACCACGTGGTGGCCCGTGAATTTCGCCACGCCGGCGAGACCGAAGCTCTTCTGGACGAACATGACCTGTCCGGCATCCTAGGTCTCCGCGATCGCACGATCCAGTTTTGGCCGGTCAAGTGAACGTTCCCAGGTTCGATTCGCGCGGACGCCGAAATAGGACGGTCCGACCAACTAGAGACGCCTGGAAACACGGCGAAAACAACAGGTCGCGCGGCCTCATCGACTTTGATACAGCCTCGTCAGGTTGAAGGGACTCCATGCGCGTCCAACGAAGAAGGCGTCGCCGAAACGGGGCCGCGGGGAAGTGGAAGGGGCGAAGGTCCTTAATGACCCTCCGAACCCAGGCCTCGATTACCACATGGTACGATGCGGAGATGGGCAGACAATTGGGTTCCGTTGTCGCTATCCTTGGCGTCTTGGTGCTTGGCGTGACAGCCGGCGCGATGCTCGCCGAAGCCGCCATCTTGGTGCCGTATTGGCAGTCGCTTGCGCCGGCTGATTTCTTTGACTGGTACGCGGCGAACGCGTCGCTTCTTGTCGATTTCTACAGCCCACTCGAGATCGCCAGCGTGCTTGTCGCACTCGCGTGCGCCGTGCTCTACTCCGCGCAATCACGCCCCGGCGCACGGCTTTGGTGGGTAGCCGCCATTCTCTCAATCCTAGTTATCGCGACATTCTTCGTGTACTTCAAAGACGCAAACGCGGGATTCTCGAATCGCGCGATTGCAGATGACCATCTGCCCGCCGCACTTGCAACCTGGGGAACGTGGCAGTGGGGACGCGTCGGGTTTGGTTGCGCGGCGTTTGCGGCCAGCGTGTTGGCGATTCGCGCAGACGAGGGCTAACCCCCAACGAAAAACGGCCCCGCAAAGCGGAGCCGCAATCGCCAGTTGGAGCGGGAAATGAGATTCGAACTCACGACTTCAACCTTGGCAATATTCTTCTAGCCCAGAACATCATTCGGGAAATCCAGCAACATCAACCACATAGTGTCCCGTGGCGTTGCGTGCCGTCCCGAGGTGTCCTGTGGAAAGTGGAAGGTTGTGTGGAAGAAAGCGAAACACTCCACGGGTTCTCGACGGCGCTCGACAGCCCGGTTCGCGCCCCCAGCGTTTGCCTGCGCGGCGTCCGTCAGCGAGGGTGCCCAACTGGTGAAGGCAAGCACGCCGAGCGCCGGAGGGGTTCTCATGTTCTCGAAGAAAATAGTGATCGCGACGTTGGTAACAGCCGGGCTATTCGGTGCCGCTGCCCTCACTCTCGACGTGGACATCCGCGTCAAGGACTCCCCGGTAGCGACCGCCACGCCCCCGAGTGCCGAGTGGTCGCCTACCACGGGCGTCCCCAAGTCCGAATTGGACGTCTACTATCCCGGCAGCGAGGATCTCAATCCCGACGAGATGCGGATCGTTGCCCTGGGTACCGGCCAGCCGAGTGTTCGGCCCAAACAGGCCTCCGCGTGCTGGCTAGTCGAGCTGGGCAACGGCGACAAGTTTCTCTTCGATGTTGGCAGCGGCTGCCACGAGCGGATCGCGGCCCAGAAGATCCCATACGACTACTTAGACAAGGTGTTCCTCAGCCATCTGCACGTCGATCACTATGGCGACCTCGCCTCGTTCTGGCTCGGGGGCACGGTGATGAACCGCCTCACGCCGCTCCGCATCTGGGGTCCAACGGGGGCCACGCCAGAATATGGCACCAAATACGCGCTCGACCTGATGCAGAAGATGTACGTCTGGGACGTCGCAACTCGTATGGGCTTCGTCGACTTTCGAGGGGGAGCGTTGGAGGTCCACGAATTCCCCTACGACAGTGTGAACAACGTGATCTACGACGAGAACGGCGTGGTCGTCCGCAGCATCCCGGCCATTCACACGATAGATGGCGCGGTGAGCTTCATCCTCGAGTGGAAGGGGCTCAAGTTCGTCTACGGGGGCGACACGTTCCCCAACAAGTGGTACGTCGAGCACGCCAAGGGCGCGGATGTCGCCATCCACGAGTGCTTCCTCCCGCCCACCCTCCTCGTCACGAAGCAGGGATTCACCCCCTCGGAGGGGCTCATGGTCGGCTCCCAGGCCCACTCTTCGCCGGAGCAGTTCGGCAAGGTGATGTCGCTGGTGAAGCCGCGCCTGGGCGTTGGCTCCCACTTCTACAACGACTTCGACACCGCCCCGGAGGTTCGAGACCGGGTCCGCAAAACCTACTCCGGTCCGCTCGCCCTCGCCTTGGACTACATGGTCTTCAACGTGACCAAGGACGACATCCGGGTGCGGATGTCCGCCATCGACGAGGAAATCTGGCCAAGCCCCGCGCTCAAGAAGAAGAACCCGCCGGACACCTCGAAGATGATTCCGTTCTCGGACTTCATTCGATCCGGCGCGCTCGCCCTGCCGAAGGTCGTCGGACCGATCTTCGACGAGGTCAACAAGAAGTACGGAACCAAGATAGAGCCGACATGGAAATGAGGGCTAGCCCCAACGAAAAACGGCCCCGCAAAACGGAGCCGTCATCGTGATTTGGAGCGGGAAATGAGATTCGAACTCACGACTTCAACCTTGGCAATATTCGCCTAGCCCCCAACACCATTCGGGAAATCGAGCAACATCAACCACATCGTGTCCCGTGGCGTTGCGTGCCGTCCCGTGGTGTCCCGTGGAAAGTGGAAGGTTGGGTGGAAGATCTGGGCGGGCTGTCTAGTCGACTGTCGCGCGCAGCAGGCAGGCATCGAACTTTTGCTTCAGCTCCTGCCCATCGATTGAGGCGCCGATCGCGACGATTTGGCTGCGGGGCGTACGCTCGCCCCATTCGCCCAGCTCCGAAACCTCGGTGCGCCGTCCCACCACCTGCAGTGTAAGGCGTCTCTCGGACGTGTCGCTGGCGAAGACGATGCCCTTGCAGCGGTACACCGAAGCCGGCAGCTCTCTACGAACCATTTCGCGCAGTGCCTCGAGCGAGAAAGGTCGGTCGGACTCGTAACTCCAAGTGTCGAAGTGTGTCTGGTGGTGCAGGTGCTGCTGCTCGGACACTACGTTTGCCGGGTCGAAACGCCCCACCGCAAGAAGGATTTCCAACGGCAAGTCGCACCGGGTCGCCTCGATGATTCGAACTCGGTTCAGATGATGGTCAACCCACTCCTTGATCACCTCGAGGTGCTCGGGGCCGACGAGATCGACCTTGTTGAGCACTACCAGGTCGGCAAAACCGATCTGGCGCAGCTTGAGCATGTTGAGTTTTTCATCGTCACCGTGCGCGAACACCGCCTCGGCGTCGATGATGCAAGTGATGCTGTCGAGGCGGAGCAGCTGCTCGTATCTCTGGTCCAAGAACGTCATCACGATGCCTTCGGGATCGGCGACCCCGCTTGCCTCCAAGATGACGTAGTCGACGGCATCGACGCGCGTGAGGAGCTCTTCGAGCGACTGGACCAAGTCGTCACGGATTTCGCAGCACACGCAGCCGTTGGTGAGGCTGATCGTATTCTCCTCAACCCCTTCGATGAGCTCAGCATCAATATTGATCGCGCCGAAGTCGTTGACCAACACGCCCACTCGCAAGCCATGCTCCCCATTGAGAATGCGATTGAGCAGCGTGGTTTTCCCGGCGCCGAGGAAGCCGGTGAGAAGAGTCACTGGAACCGGTGCTCGCCCATCGATCGCGATCGGATCGGTACGCGGCGGAGGAGCGAGTATGGGAACGGAGTCCCTACTCATTCTTTTTTGTCCGGGTCGATCCCGCGCGCCTTGAGCATCTCGCGCGGGTTCAAGACGACACCGGGCCACTTCTGCACCGGCTTGCGATAGGCATCCGGCGGATAGTAGAGCTTCGGATCGATTTCCAAGTCGCGTATGAACTGCTCTTGTTGCACTTCGCGAGGCATTCTTGGCTTTGGAAACGCGATCTCGTCAGGGAGCTTTTGCCCTTGCGGCACGAACCACCTCGGGTCCATGCTCGCCGGCGCCGCGTTCCTCGGAAGCGCCGCTTGCCGCGCCCAAATCGCGTCCTTGGTGAGATTGATGACCTGGACATCGGGGCCACCGAACATGAACAGCCCGTCCCAGTGAGCCCTCACCTCCGCCATCGATTCGGCGTCCAACGACGGGCCGCCGCTCTCGTAGTGATTGATGACCGCCATGCGAGGCTGGGCCTGCTTGAACAGGTAGCCCGCAGCGTAATAGAGCGTGTGATAGATATCGATCGTATATTCCCAGAGCTCCGCTGGGGCGCCTACCTTGAGCCCCGATAGAAACGGCGTGTCGATCGTGCCCTCGGAGACGAACACGTCAGCGCCCTTGCCGTACTTGGCGGACAATTCGTCAGGGCGGCCATCGCCTGTCCAAACGAACGACAGGTCGGCGTCTTCCCAGTCGAGGCGGTAGGCCGAGGCGCCGTCTTTGACGTGCGATCGCGGCCAGTGCCGAACGACCACACCGTCTTTGTTGTAGACGATTCCGTTTTGCTCTTTCCAATCGAATTCGGTGACCTCGACCTCGTAGCCATCGCCGATGGGACCGGCGTTGAAGTTCTCGGTGTGCCAACGGGTCATCTCACGCAGATGCTTGATCATGTGCTTGGTGCCGAGCTCGGGTGTTCGTCCCGACGGCCCGTACACCCTGAGCGGCGTGAATCCCCCTAAAAACGCGCGGAATGCGTACACGAGCGGCAGGTCTGCATAATGGTCGACGTGGAGATGGCTGATGAAGAGGTCGTTGACCAACGCCATCGGGACCTGCAGCGCGACCATGTTTCTGGCGCTGCCTCCTCCCATATCGAAGAAGAAGCGGCGCGGTTGTGAAGTCCCATTGCCGAGCTCGACCAGCATGCACGTGCCCGACTGCTCTTGAGACACCGGGAACGGCGTGCTGCCAAGGAAAGAAATCCGCATCTCGTTCTTTGGCAGGGTTTCTGTCCCCGGCGCGTACAGGTTGCGGTTCTTGATCGCAGGCCAGGGCCTGTAGTAGTCGGGCAGACTGATGCCTCCGCCGGGGCGGGCTCCGTAGGGATTCTTGGGCGGAGGGTCCCCGTCAGCGTCCTTCTTCTTCTTGCGCCGCGCCTCAGCAACGGCCGGGGTCATCCCAACCCCGAGCCCCGCTATGCCAGCGGCGCCTACCTGAAGCGCCTCGCGGCGGCTGAAGCCTTCCTTGTGGGGCTCGTCTGCGGGACTGTGCTCGTCGGGCGACTCCGTGGCACCAGGCGTATTTTGATCGTCACGTTTGTCGTTCGACACGTTGTTCTCCTGGGCTGACGGTTGGGAAAGCGGCGAGAAGTCGGCCGATGATACTAAACCTAGTGATGACTTCACAGGTTCGATTCGACGCAAGACACGAAGAAGGCAAGCGCCAGCGCAAGAAGGACCAGGCGGTTTGGAGCGTGCTTCTCCTCAGTCGCCGCCGCCCCTCTTCGTCACCCGGATACGGGAACTCCCGTCCGAGGGCTTCACTGGCCTCTCGGTAGATCTCCCGCAGCACGTCTTCCACACCTTCCCAACGACCACTGACGATGAAGTCGGAGTAGCCGGGCACCACACCTCCCAAACGGTCCTCGGCAAAGGGGCCCATCTCGGAGGGGTCCGGCGGAATGGCCGGATCGGCCAACGGCGGGTTCCACACGTGCTCTTCCACCAGCGCCATACGTACTCGGATCTGGTCCTTGGTGACGTTCCAAACCATCAAGTCCTCGGCCAGACTCAGCGGTCCATCATAGGTCTTGCGGATCCGCTCGAGAATCGGTCCGGTCGTGTCGAAGTCCTTGAAGAAGTGGTAGGCCACCGCCATGCGCGGTCGGATCTCGCTCATCACCTTCCCGAAGGCTTCGGGCGCCGTGTGGATCTGAGTACCGACCTGCAAGGCCGCCTCGGGCGTGGCTCGCCACTTCGAGATGAAGTCCGGCACCGTAACGAAGCACTCGTGAATCGCCAGATCGGCGTTGCGGGCATACTCGTTGAACCACTTGTTGGGGAAAAGTATCGCTGCCGAACACAAACTTCAGCCCGTTCCACTCCAGCCCGTAGCTCACCGGGCCGTCGATGGCGTGGATCGCGGGCCAAGCCCGAATCGTCACGCCGTTCTCCTGGTAGACGACCTGGTTCTCGAGCTTGTAGTCAAACTCGGTCACCTCCGTGTGGAAGCCGCGGGTGTCGGTCTGCCCGATCCGTCCCGCGATGTCCCACGTGAACATATTCTCCATCATCTGCACCGCGTAGGCCGTGCCCAGTTCCGGGACCTGACCGCTAGGTCCCCAGATGCGGAGCGGCCCGTGGCGGCCGCCGAGGGCGCCGGCGACAAACATGGCACCGAGATCCCCGAAGTGATCGCCGTGGAGGTGGCCGATGAAGACCTTGTCGAGGTAAGCCAGCGGAATCTCGAGCGCCCACAGACGCTCGACGGAGCCCTCGCCCATGTCGAAGATGAATTTGTCGCCGTTACCGAGCTCGACGAGGAAGCAGGCGGCCGCCTGTGCGGGCCGCGGCGTCGGCATTCCGGTACCACACGCGATGATGCGCATCTCGTCCGCCGCCAGGTCCTCGCTGTTGGGAACGTAGAAGTCGCGCGCCCGCGCCTTCGTGGGGCTCACCTCCTGAGCGCCTACGCCACCGTCGCCCGCACGCCCGACCAAGTAGCCGATCGCCAACCCTGCCACCGCGACGACAACCATCGCCCAACCCAGTTCCACGCTTCATCATGTCTGCACACTAACGTGGCCAAGAACGGATGTCGCTGCCCACTTTCCCAGGTTCGATTCGATTCGCGCCGACAATGACGGCAGCTAGGGCGATGCGGCAAGAACAACGAGGAGCTACCCAGAAACAGGCCGCACGGCCTCATCGACTGTGATACCACCTAGTCAGATTGAATGGTGGGCAACTTCATACGCGTCCAACGAAAAACGGCCCCGCAAAACGGAGCCGTCATCGCCAAATGGAGCGGGAAAAGAGATTCGAACTCTCGACTTCAACCTTGGCAAGGTGGCGCGACCGAAGCGGGCTGATCACCGGTTACATGCGCCGGAGTGTCAGCGATCACGTTGCCGATCGTCAAGCCCCACTCTTCGAGTTGCGACGTCGTGTTAGACGCGAGCTCGTGCATCGTCTCATCGAGAATGTCGAAGTAGACATCAACCGCATCGGATGAGTCGTTGAGAAGCTTGGCAACGTCGTCCCGCGTCCACCTCTTGCCCCAGAAGCCGTTGGCCGCTGCGACAGCACCGGAATGACGGAACGCATGAATCTTGCGCCCCTTCTGCTTCGCAATGCCGGCGTCGTCATGCACGAGTTCATCGAGACCCCAGTCGTATGTATCCCCCCAGCGTTCGCCGGTTCGTGAGCTGGTGAAAACCAATCCCGACTCGGGCTTACCCTGTCGCTCCCACCGCGCTTGCAAGATGGGCTTCAAGTCTTTGTGTGGACTCTTGGTGTCCCACCGTTTCCCTTTGGAATTCCAGTAGGTGATCTTGAACTGCGCCCACTCAACACCCTTCCAATCAATCCCCTTGGCGTCACACATGCGGAACGCACCGAAGTACAGCGCAGCGACGGCATCGAACTGCTCTTGGTCTGCTGCGCGAAAAATCTCCGGCATCTCATTGCTCGGATGATAGAACTTGAATTTCTTGGCCTGCGGTCCGTCGGCTTTCTTTTCGGTGTCCGATTTCGAAACCTTGAGCTTCTGACAGAGCAGCGGACCGCGTCGTTTCCCCGTGGCCCGTAGGTAGCTCGCCATCTGGCTCAGCGTCTTCGCGCATTCCTTGCGGGGGGTATACGCAACCCCATTCACCTTGAGTCGGTGGAGAAACTCGACCGCTTGGACATCGTCTAGCTGCGAAACCGGCGTGTTGAAAAGCGGCGCAGTCTTCATGTAGTTCTCGAAGCGGCCCGCCTCATAACTGAGAACGCGGTCGCTCACGTTACCGTTCAACCCGCCTTCGGCTCGCCAGTTCTGATATGCAGGGAATACGTTGGCGAGCGTCGGCTCGGTGTGAAGCTTGGTTTGGTTGTCCTCGTGGAGTTGTTCGCTCTCGGCAGCCGTTAGACCGGTCAGCATGGGCGCCTCCACGGAAACCGGCTTGCTGAGTGCAGCAAGCATGTCCTCGCGGCTATGGATGTCGTAGTTGCCGGTAGCCTGGCGCGTGAGCATGATGTCGCGCCGCAGGCGTTGCTCACGCTGGCTCTCCTCGACGTGCCGTCGCAATCTCGATTTTTCTTTCTGCATCGCATCGCATCTCCTATCGTCTCGTTTCGTGTTTCAGTTCATGTCAAAAACGATGCGGTAGTGTGGCGCAAACCATTCAGTCTTTGCGTAGCCGACTCGATCGAGAACGATCGTACACGATGCATTCGCCGCAATATTTTC
>PVMK01157551.1_pt1 | contig 14716 bp, 20 predicted proteins | sample 1853481 | NCBI WGS metagenome assembly PVMK01 (sample SAMN08533507, study PRJNA380276) | Marine sediment metagenome, whole genome shotgun sequencing project.
CTTTACGATACCTCTCATAATAGCCACTCAAACCTTTCGATTTCTCATCTATTTTCATGCAAAATCCAGGTCGTAATTTGTGAGCATCATGATCGTATTAATTTTATTTTTGGGTATTTCAATATTTTGGCCATCGTGCAATTTTATGCGGATAATTGTTTCCTGAAGGGACCCTTTAAATCGATTTAAATCCAGGGTGATGATCTGGTCGGTTTTAAATTGAGACCCGCGCATATGGATATTGGCGCTATCCTTTTTTTTGACGACAATTTCGCCATAAGACGTCTTGATGGGAAAAGGATCGGTTAAAACTTTGCCATTTACCAGGTTACCGTCTTTGAAAACGATGACGCCCAGGATCGCAGGTACAGCCATATTAACCTCCCATGTTATCCTTTCTAGTTGGTCCCGAATCAGAAGTGATAGGCGGCTCGAACCGTTCCCACATAGTGATTGAACTCAGAGACATCGCCGGTTCCCCATACGCGCTTACCGTCGAGGCCGACACTGATGCGATGCGTCACAAAAACATCGCATCCGAGTCCGATATTGTAACCAAAGTCCGATTCGTCTGAATTACCGTTATTCGTATTGATTTCTGTTATCATATAGCCCCCGCCGACCCTTACGTACGGAAATATCCTGTCTTCCCAAAGGGAAGGGGAAATCACCTTGAGGTCAAGCATTACGGTCCAGATGCTGATATCGAAATCCTTGTTGTTCACCTCACCATCGAAATCGGCGTACCAGTTAAAGTTGCCCTCAACAGCCAGGTGCTTGAGCCACCAGTAACCGCCAAAAATATTAACTCCCCATGAATCGTCAATGTTGGAGTTGCCGGGGATTTTTCTCAGGTCGCCATCATCGAAGTCTTCGCCAACGTAGCTCAAACCGGCTCCGGCAAAGAACCTGCCGTGTTTATCTTCTGCCTGCGGCATGAACGTGAAAGATAAAATGCCGCTTATTATGGTGACGTAAATGAAAATCGTGCGCATCTCAACCTCCTAATTACTCCGCCCTGAAAAATAGCCATAACAGGGTTGGGTATCGTAAATTTGTTCTTTGAAAATTAAAGAAAATATTTAGAAGTTGATCCGGGCGGATTAATTAATTAATCCGCCGAACCTTCGATCTAACAACTTACTTCAGTTTTCAAAGAACAATTTGCAACCCTAAATATGCTATTTTTCAGAGCGGAGTAATTAGACAATTTTTTGAGACAGCTGCTACCCTGGATATTTGACGAGATCGAGACGCTCATTTACAAGACACGCAGGGGTGCCGTTTGGTACCGCAAGCCCCTGATAACGCAGTAAATGGGCGTCTCGTCTCGCCCGAAGTGTGGAAATGATCACGAACGTGATGATTTCCATCAAATATGTAGGCTATTCGGAGATTGGCTTTTGCTCATCCACCGGCACACGGAAGGTTCCGTTCAGAATCTTCTGCTCAAGGTCCCTGACTTCTTTAACGACACCGGCGGGCAGTGTTTTTTCAAATGAATGAAATGGGGCCAGGCGCGCGCCGCCTTTTGCCATCATGGACCATTCGCCTAAATCCATGGATACCCAGGCTTTTTTCTTTACCATCTCGATGCTGAACTTGATGGTGGGATACATGTCCCATACCGGTCCGGTAATGACCACATTGGGAGCCAGTGCGTTTTGATCCGACATATTACCGAAAGCCAGGATACCCTTTTCTTTAGCGGCTTCAAAAACTCCGAATCTTTCGGCAAAGATCAAGTCCGCGCCGGCTTCGATCTGGGCAATGGCAGCTTCTTTGGCCTTGGGTGGATCAAACCAGCCGCCGATATATGCGATTTTGACCTTAATCTTGGGATTGACGCTGAGCGCACCGGCCTTGAAGGCATTTACCAGTCGGTTTACTTCTCCAATGGGTATGGCCGCTACTACACCGAGGGTGTTGGATTTGGTTAACCGGCCGGCAATGACGCCGCACAGGTAGGACGGTTCCTGAATCCAGTTGTCAAATACCGAAAAATTCGGCGCAACCGGTCCGAACTCGGATCCGAAAGCAAAGGCGATATCGGGATAATCCTTGGCCACCCTTCTGGCGGGTTCTTCACCGGCAAGGAAGGCATCGCCCACGATCAGATCAAACCCTCTTTCAGCATACTCCCTGAGAACTTTTTCAAAATCGGCCGCCGCAATTTTTTCAGTAAACTCATATTCGATGTTGCCTATTTCTTTTTTGGCTTTCAGACAGGCCTGGTGGATAACACCATCCCAGGGTTCCTCGATAGCCGTTTGAAAAATAGCTGCGATTTTAAATGGTTTTGCCTGGCTGGCGCTGAAGGCAAATAAAACTGAAAACACCACAATCATTGTAATCCATAATGCTTTTTTCATGCACGTCCTCCTTTCATTTCTTCGGTTTTTAACGCAGATGTTAGCATTGTTTTAGTTTGCTTGGTTTTGGGTGAAGTAAGATCGTGTTGCGAGGTGTCGCGAAAAACGCGATAAATGCGTTGTGCAAGGAAAACAGCTGCGGGAGGTTCGCCGAAATACTTCCATCTCTTATGAAAGTTAAACGAGTTCATTGCAGCAAAGCTCCCGGGAATTATTAATGGTGCGATGTATTAAAATAAAGGTATCAAGGCACCATAGAGTAGCGCCTGGCATTTGTCAATAGACTGGTATCGTACTGAATTTTTATGATATTCTGGTTGTCAAGTGTGTCAAAGGACTCAGGGCACGACTTTACAGGAGCGGACCGCAGTGATGATAAAGCATCCGCTTTACGCGGCGCCATTTTCTGCCGCCGTCAGCTTTTGAGAAAAAATCGAATAATGTGCTTGATTTTTTTTAAAAACTTGTTGTATCGTTCAACCAATAAATAAAGGCGCGTTCTTGATTGGAAGGCCGGTTTCATCTTAGGGGAAATATCCATTTGTCAAAGTGGCACCCTGAAGTATGAAACATTGACAAACTTTTTATAGGAGGGTGTTATTATGGCTAATGGGGTTGTAAAATGGTTTAATAGCAGTAAAGGCTATGGCTTCATCGAGCAGGAAGATGGTCCGGATGTATTTGTGCATTATTCAGGTATTACTTCGGCCGGATTCAAGTCTCTTAATGAAGGCGACCAGGTGACTTTCGACATCGAGGAAGGCGAAAAAGGTCCATCTGCAGTCAATGTCATAGTAGTTTAATTGCATTTATAAGCTGAATGAGGGCATCCCGTTGAATTCTGAAGGGATGCCCTTATTATTTCAGCTTTCGTATTTGACCGTCTTGATTCAACCTTTGATTCAAAGGCCGGGATTGTCAGCCGCTTTTTGCAGCGGCGATTAAATTGTAAAGCCAGCCGAAAATAAATCCGACAACAGCGGCATCTACCAGCGCATAAAGGCTTCCAACGATGGCATCGCCAAATGAACCCGAGGCGCTAAAGCCCGGATAAATCGAGGCGAGCACCACCAGAAACGACTTGCCGTATCCCGGCCAGATTGAATTGGCCACCCCGGTTATGAAAACCGATCCTGCCCACACGACGGCAAAGGCAACCGTTAAAGCTCTAAGATTCAGTTTCATTTTTTGGTTCCCCCTTCTTTAGGCTGGCCAGTTTGGCCAGCTTATAGTGGTTGTCAAAAAAACGTTCCGGTATTCAAACGTTTTTTTCTACAACCACTTATGCCCCAATTCCGCAATTCGGAACATTATTATGGAAAGCGGTATAATTTCAATTTACATTATTGCACCCCCATTCGATATTTCAAGCGGTTTTTGAGTCGTTACTCACTTTCCTTCTTTCTACCTTGCAAACCGTCGCGCCCATTGATTCACAGAGCTGTTTGAACGCATCAAGGCGATTTGGACTTTCCTTTTTAGTGCTCTGAGGCACCATGGATCCCGCTAAAGGTATTTTCCTGCTTGCAATACGCGTCTGGCCAATTTAAAATTGAATTAATATGACAGCCATAGAGCGTTTGTCAGAATAACGTTCCGATAGCGGTTGTTTGTTGTGTCTTCTCAGGGTTGTCGATAACGTCCAATATGGCCTGATGCAAACGCTCTAATAATTTTTCTTCATTATAATATAGCGGTTGTCATGTTTGTAATAATTTTAAGCTGTTACACATTACCTTTTCTCTTGTTAGCGAATCCGGCAAACGGAACATATTTATGACAACCGCTATAGATGAAAGGATTGCTTGATGAAAACGCCGCTTCACATTTGTATGGTCATAGCCCTATCCGTAATGATTTTTGCCACGGTCGGTCTGGCCGAGCAGATCAAGTTCGGTGACTGGGTGTGCATCAAAGAACCGGACCCGGCGACAAGCAGGGATAGCAAGAGAATCGGCACCTATGCCAGAGACGGTATCAGCACGCTATGGCTGGCGGAGTCTGACGCCGGCGAGGATAGCATTCAGCTGACTTTAAAATCTCAAAAGAAGATTGCCTCTGTATATTTTTCTTATCGGATTGACAGAGTGGATACCCTGACGATTCGTTCGGCCATAAAGGGCTGTGAATCCAATTGCCTGACAGATTTCGTGCCCGGGAATGGTGAGTTGATTAAAACCATGAAAAGAGGTCTAAGAATCAAGTTTGAATACGATTCCTATCCTGATATTGCCCAAAAGCCGACTTTCTCATTAAGGGGTTTTAGCAAAGCGTATCAATGGTTGTTACGTAAATGAAGCTCTCCGCAGTCCTGCCAAGACAGGTCCTCGTTTTGTTTAAATAATAATTCTTTGCGGCTTAGCGGCTTTGCGTGAGAAATAATATCAAAAGGGATTGATCCCGCTTTTTAGCTTTGGCTCACTTTTTTTTACGGGCTTCTGCCCCAAATTTTTTTATTTCATCTAAATGTAATTTGATGATTGGCGATATCTCCGGCGGGTGCCATTCGGTATTCTTGGGCTCTTCGGGCCAGGTGAAAGGCAGATTAAATATCTGTCCGGGCTCCCTTCGCGTTTTCTAAAACAGACAGGGTCGCCATGAGCACTGTCCCTTTGCCCGTCTTGATCGTGAACCTGCCCTACCGGACGGCCGTACGGATATTCGATTGCCGCAACGCGCGGTATACCGACTTCCCTGTGAAACTCCGGCGTATTGGTCAACGTTACCGTTGAAAACCCCTGCGATTCCAAATAATGTGCAACCTGTCCCACGGACCGGCAACAATACGGTCAGGCCGGTGTGAGCAATACAGCCTCTACATTTTCATGCCGCATTCTGTCAGCCACCTTCGGCATGGTTTCATTCAGCAGGGCGGTCGGGTCCAGCTGAAAGCCATAATATGAATAACAGGTCGGGGTGAGTTTCCCGATAATGCCTTCTTTCTCGAACTCCTGAAACCGTGTCAGGGGAAGCATGACATTGATATCCTGTTTGATATATTCGGTGTTGATGTGGAGGTGACTCACCTCGATGTCGCTTTCAGTCGCTGTCCTGGGGATCTCGCGGTAACTCGGATCTCCCCAGGCCGGCTCGGCTTTTTCTCGCTCCATATCAAAAGGCGCATCGGATTTCATGCTGAGGCCGGCGGTGGTCATCAGCGTGAAGGTTGTTTCGCTGATGGATTTATCAAGCGGCGTCCAGGGGATTTTGCCGCTAAAGGGCTGGTCCGGTATGTCTTTGCTGATCCATGCACGCAAGGCCGGGGGCATGAAACGAAAACCATCAACTGTTTTTGAAGTTTCAGACATCGTCTAATCCTTCCTTTCTCTACACCTTGTAAATGGGATTGGTAATGGGCATCAGATTTCAGGAATTAATAGGTGTCAGCCCTGCCGATTTTGACACCTCATATGAAACTCCGCTTGACCGGAACAGTGAACAGATTAAACGTTGAACATCGAACGTCCAACATCGAACGTCCAATATTGATGGCGCTACGCTTTATCGATTTTAAAACAAGCGAACCGCAGCCTGCGACGAGCTCAGCCGGATCGAATTTCGAAGGGTAGCTTCGCTCGTGCCGCGCTTCCAGCCCGTAGGCTTCCAGGCCGGAGGCGCAGACGCTCCCGCAGCGCCAGCGCTTGCGCGGCGTGTGCGCCGCGTGTTGCCCAGTCTTTTTTTATACAGGCAGAATACATTATTCGATGTTGGACGTTCAATGTTCGATGTTCGATGTTCATTTTTTAGTTAACCCGTCATATGAAACTAGCCAAGGACAAAGTTTCTTTTAAGATTAGACTGGCCGCCCTCCAAGGCGGGTAAACTTTTCAGGCCAACGGCGGGGCTGACACCTGAAACCTGCTTGCCCGCCGCAGCCTACGCTGTATTGTTGAATAATTACTCAGCTGCGATGTTTAATGCCTCTGCCGGGGATGCGGCTGATATTCGAATCGCTTTTTGATCACTGGACTGGCCGGACGCGGCCTTGCTGGCAGCCGCGCGCAGTAATTTCTTGTCGACTTCATTTGTCAACCAGCGCGCTCCACCGACGCCGACAAGCAACCCGCCGACAACAGAAGACAGGCTGAGCCCGGTGGTGCCGATGTTGGGATCATTGGTTCCGCCGATAATAAAGACCTGTGCAAACGGCCCATATAAGCCCCAGGTTACCAGAGCGCCAATTCCGCCAATAAAAATATTCACTAAAAATCCGGGACGAATAATCTTGGTGTCACCCTGCTGCTCTTTTTTTGGAAGAATAAATCCATTGTCCGTGAGCAGCGCATTGACGATTCCGCCGACCGCCCCGAAAGCAAAAATAATGGCCATATATTTCCAGAGAAACATAATTGACCTCCCCGATAATTGTAAGTTTGCCTATCCTCTTTTCCGATAAGTATCGCAAAATCGGTTGAATTACAAATACAGTTCGGAAAATATCTAAAGCCCCTTTTGTCAATGTCGGTCCCTGGTTCGGTATATTGTTTTCTGCTTTTTTGTGATTAGCTTATTATTACCTGAATTTTGTATGAGGAGGAACCATCATGACTTCGCAAAATGCAAGAGTAAGAGACCCTTATGTGGACCGCCGATCCGGAGATGACAGACGGGCGGTCTATGACTCAGATTATTTTGAAAACAACGGTGCGGAAAGAAGACACGGAGGGGATCGCAGACAGAAGAACGAACGGCGGGATAACTGTGTCCGGGTTAGCCAATGGTCCAGCGTTTGTCCGGATGATATGTAGAAGCCATCTCAAAAATGTCTTTTGGCCCAATATCTTTGTTGGTGCCTCGCTTCAAATCCTTCGATCCGCCTCAGGCGGACCTCCGGTTACGACCCACAAAGATTATGGGATCAGGAGGGAAGCCCCGCTCAGCGGGGGAAACTCGGCCCCGCCGCGATCTTGAACCAAAATCCTATTTTTGAGATGGCTTCTAAATAATTCATCTATTTTTTAAAAATTAAAAACCCCGCTTCAAAAAACACTAAATTCCCCGATTTAATTCCCACAAATTTTTACTTTACTGCCCGGGGCGTGAAATCCCGGCTCCAGGTGCTGGACCGATTTTCGAGACAATAACCTGAGGCATGCTGGCTGCAAACATCGTAATCGTGAGCTAAAATGCGGAATACGTAACTCGTTGCGACATCCATAATATGATCGGGGACTTGATAAGTCGTGGTTTTCAGGCGAGGGCTGCGAAAGACTTCCTTTTGGGTCGCTGACTGGTATATTCTTACATAGTATTCATCGGCATCAACATTCGCATCCCAAAAAATAGCCGGTGAGATCATTTCATTGCTGAAGCGAATGTTGTGGGTGGCTTTTATTTTGCGAATGTGATCCAAATTATTTGACTGTTTTTTTGCGGTCGCACCATTGCCGTCTGTGGCGGTTATGGTCAGAACACCCGTAATCAACTCAGCTTCTACTAACTTACAGTACCAATTTCCCCAGTCGTGGGGCAAAGAGACGGTGGTACCATTTTGATCTTCGGCTTCTACTGTGATCGGATCCGACCCGTGGACCTTTGCGCAGGCCACGAAATGGTGCCCCACCGGCCAGCCAAAAGGATTGTTATACCAGCAATCCGTATAATAAATTGCGCGTTCAATGACCGGCTGCGCCTGCACTGAAAAAGCAACGCCCGGGAGCGCTAACATGACCATGGCGATTGCCAACATGATGAAATCGAGATACTTTTTCATCGTTTCGGATCCTTCTTTCAAGAATGGCATCTGATTTTTATCATATAGACTTTTCCAATGTCAATTACTTTGGTCCAGATGGCCATTAACCTTGAACCCTGCCTATGGGATCGACTTGTGGGGTCGAAGCCCCAAACCCTAAACCATAGACAATGCTTCATAAAAATTCAGTGCCCAGCGGTGAAACACCGCGTTTTCATCGGGCTCTACCGCCATAATTTTTAGCAGACATTTTCTGGCCGCTTTGCGGTCCTCGAATCCCTCCCACAGGATTTGGGCTTTTAAAAACAACGCTTCAGCAAAATCAGGATCTCTGGCGAGGATCTCCTCGATCTTTATCAAGGCATCATCGAATCGATGACATAATTTGTGGTAGCGCACGACATTCAAATCTCCGCTCAATCGTTCCCGTACACCAAAGGCGCTTTTTCCCAGACCGTAAAGTGTATTGACGGCGCCCCCGCCCAGTGTTGCGGTAGAGATGGTCGTTGCCGAGCCGATCATCACACTGGCTGCGGCGGCGACCGCCAGGCCGACGATTGCGCCTGAAGATTCGTCTGCCAGGTAGCCCCAAATCAGACCCATCACCGCCAGGTACGGGAAGGCCCAGATGGCATTTCGCAGGGTTAAGGCTGCATCGGCTGAATCCGTATTTTTTCGAGGTTTCATATTTTTCCTTTCTATAGTAATTGTCAAAAATATGTTCCGATTGACTTAGCGAATCTTTCAAAAGTCATTGCGAGCGCAGCGAAGCAATCTGATCCGCCATGGCGGATCATCCTGAGTAAATCGAAGGATCCCTCGACTGAGCTCGGGACGATGCTTTGCATCGGATTGCTTCGTCGCTAAGCTCCTCGCAATGACAGATTATTGGAACAAATTTTTGACAACCGCTATAAAATCCATGGGTTCTAGTGTTGTGTCCCACAAGTAATTTACAAAATACGGTTTTATTTTAGGTATCAGGAATAAGTAGGTTTCGGGTGTCAGGTGTCAGATTTCAGGAGCCAGCCAGCTGGCAAGTGTTATATTTGTTTAATTGGTTCGATTAGTTAAATTGGTTAAGATTAAACCAATAAAACCAATAAGACCAATTCAACCAATGCAACAAATTATCTGAACCGACACCTGAACACTGACACCTGAAACCATAGACATTGTGTTGTTTAAAGAACTCGACTGCACTAAAATATACCACACGACTTTTGTAACATTTTTGTGGGACACAACACTAGTAAACTGTTTAGAGAATAGCATGGGAGTTTGTCAGATCCGGACAAAAGGGGGCACGGTTTATTTGAAATCTGTTGATCGGTCGATTTTGATTGGGATTGACATAACTGCTCTGATAGGATTAGAAGTGGTTTCAAAACCCCATCTAAGGCCCAAGTGAAGACAAAACTAAAATTTCTGTTTCTGGAACCTTTTTTTGGCGGGTCACATCGGGAATTCGCCAGGGGTCTGGTTTCCCATTCAAAACACCGCATTGATCTGGTGACCATGCCCGCCCGTTTCTGGAAATGGCGCATGCGGGGAGCGGCCTTTTATTTTATTAAGAAAATCTCTTCCCTCAAGGGCTATAACGGCTTGATTACGTCAGGTCTGATGAGCCTGTCGGATTATAAGGTGCTTGCAAGAGGCCAATGCCCCCCGGCCCTGGCTTATTTTCACGAAACCCAGCTGACCTATCCTCTGGCAGCCGGCGAGCACATGGACTTTCAGTTCGGATTTACGGATATAACTACGGCCCTTGCGGCGGAACGGGTTTTGTTTAATTCCCGCACCCACAGCGATGCGTTTTTTTCGAGACTGCCGGGCTTTTTAAAGATGATGCCGGAGTATCGGCCCAATTGGGTGGTGGAAGCCATCCGCTCAAAGGCTGACGTTCTCTATCCCGGGTGCCGATTTCCGGCGCAGGTGTTATCTGCTGCCGAATTTCCCCGGGAGGCGCCGCCCCTGATTATCTGGAACCACCGCTGGGAGTTTGACAAAAATCCGGATGAATTTTTTCATGCCCTGGATGCGCTGCTGGAAAACGGGACAGCATTTCGCCTTGCGTTGCTTGGCGAAAACTATCAAGCGATTCCCAAAGCGTTTCTGGCTGCACGCGATCGGTACGGGGAGCGGATCGTTCAATACGGGTACGTGGAATCACGGGCGGAATATATTAATTGGCTTAAACAGGGATCGATTGTGATCAGTACCGCCCAACAGGAAAACTTCGGAATTGCCGTAATCGAGGCCGTCCGTTACGGTTGTGTGCCTCTGCTGCCTGCCAGCCTCGCTTACCCGGAAATTATTCCGAAGCGTTTCCATCCGCAGGTTTTGTACAGGGACCCGGGCGAACTGGTGGATAAGCTTAGCCGGCTGATCACCAATTATTCCGGGTTTGAAAAGCTTCGCCGCGACCTGTCAAAGCAAATGCGCAGGTTTGCCTGGGAGAATCTCATCGACCGCTATGATCAGGAACTTGAAAAGCTGGCGCAGCGGCCCTGAGACCATAAAATTTGTCCATAGAAGCCGCCGAATTGATTTATACCCACTCCTGTGGTAGGTAAAAATTTTCATGGGGGCAAACGCCCCTGTGATTGAGCGGATGATACTCAATTTCACCGAATCGCCCAGCTGGCAGGACCCCAAGGAGCCGAATATGAAAATCAAAGAATATGAATACATAAAGCAGACGCTCGAAAGATACACCAATTGCCGCATTGAAGATATCTGCGATCATATCCTCATTACGAATTTCAAACAATATATCATGCGGTTTAAAGAGGAGACGAACGGAGAATACGCCGCGGGAAATTTTCGCATCGTCAACGCCAAAGATATCAATTGTACTATGATCGATTTTGGTATCGGCTCACCGCAGGCGGCGCTGGTGATCAACTGCCTGGCTTACCTGGAAAATCTCAAAACCGTTATCATGCTGGGTATGTGCGGGGGTATTGACGATGTTCTTGAAGAGGGGGATTTTATCGTTCCTTCCGCCGCGATTCGTGGTGAAGGGGCCAGCAATCATTATCTGCCGCCGGAGTTTCCCGCTATACCCGCTTCTTCTGTAAATCTTTACTGCATTGGAGCGGTTCGGCAATTCGGGCTGATTCCCCGCTGTGGCATTATCTATACGACCGATCGGCGCTTGTGGGAGTTCGATGAAAAGTTTGTCGACTATTTACGCAATCAACGCATACTTGCAATCGACATGGAACTGGCCACCCTGTTTTCCGTGGCCTACCACTACGGGGTTCCGATTGGATCCATTATGCTGGTATCCGATATGCCGCTTCAAAGAAGAGGAATAAAGGATAAGAAAAAGCAGGACGAGGTCTTTTCAAAATACCTGGAGCCGCATTTAGATCTGGCGTTCGATGCCGTAAAAAATATGGATAAAAAATGGGGCGACCTGAAAAGGCGGCTGAGTAGCGAATGGTAAACTGCAAATAAGGGAGACCCTGTCGATGAAGTCCAAGTTTATACTGTTAATTTTCGCTTTGTTTCTGATCGTTGCCTGCAGTCAAACCGAGATGTTGCGTATGCGTGTCGATGAGTTTAACAGCACCGATTGGGTGCTGGAGGAAATCGGCGGCAGGGCTGTGGTCGACAAGGTACAGTCCACCCTGCGGTTTCAAGGAAGTGATCGGATTGCCGGCTGGGGCGGATGTAACCGCTATTTCGCCAACGTTCGTTCGGGGCGCAACTTTATCGAAGTGGGTCCCATCGGTTCGACCCGGCGAATTTGTCCGCCGGTTGTGATGGACCAGGAAGAGCGTTTTTTCCATGCCCTTCAAAAAGCCCGCAGCATACGCATGGAAGGCGATTATCTGGTGATTGACAGTCAAGCAATCGAAAAGCCCCTGAAATTTGGCAGGCTCAAAAAGTCCGGCGGTTGATTGCCTTCCTCCGATATTTCTGAAATGAAAAAAGATAAAAAAGGGCGCGTCTAGGGTCCGATTTTATCTTTTTGGCGTCTGTCCACAATTCCACTGCGTCTGTCATTTGCGATAAAGGTATGTATTTCCCGCCGATCTTCCCGACCTGAACGCCTTTCAACCAAAGCGGTATCTGATGGTTTATTTACAATCGGTTTTTTGCCGTCCTTCAGGCTTTTATTTAATGCTCTTATTTTTCTCATTTGATTATAAAAGAATCACTAATCACAGAACAAATTCGGGAAAAACAGTACCCGGAATATATAAAATTAAAAAAGGGCTCTGTCAATAATTTTAATAATATCAGTAATATATGTAATATATTGCACATTTTTATGAAAAAAATGCCATCGAATCAGCTGGATCATGCGTTAAGGCTATAATTTTAATCATAATTTTTCAGCTGAGGATGACAAACCAACGTCCCTTAAATTATGCAGAACATGGTTTGGTCAAGTTTCAGCGTATTTGTGCCGATAGTATTCTTGGCAGCGAAGCAGATCGAGATTTCTGCCGAATTATAGCGGTTGTCATAAATATGTTCCGTTTGCCAGATTTTCTAACAAGCGACATGGCAGTGTGCAACAGTTTAAAATTATCACAAAAGAGGACAACCGCTATCGGAACGATATTCTGACAAACGCTCTAGAAGGGGCACAAAATGTATAACGCAATGAAAATTCTTATAATGGCGGTAGCCATTATGGCGGGGGCCTTTTTTGCAAATTTATTTGGATTTGTATCCATACCCTGGTTGGACGTAAATTCGGTTACAACATATGGTGACGATGCAAATCAATCTGATCGAGCTGCGCAGAAGGTATTTGAAGAGTAAGCAGATTTTCAGAAGAATTGCTGTCGCTCTATAGACCAAACCCCCGCTTCTCCATTTTCCAATGGAAGGCGGGGGTTTCTTATTGCTTTCCTTTATTTCCGCTGTTACATTTCTAACGATTATAAAAAAAAGAAAAAGAGGCAGCCAATGTTTTCTGTGCATGAAATTTTGGATCTGGCGATTCAGCTGGAAAAAAATGGTGAATCGGTTTACCGCAACGCGGTTGATAAGGTCGCAAAGCCCGAGCTGGTATCTTTACTGATATGGATGGCAGATGAAGAGGCCAGGCATATGAACTGGTTCTCAGAGTTGAAAAATAATTTTGAAACCCATTCCATCAATCCTTTCATGGAAGAGATGAGCCGGCAGGTCCTTGGCGGGATGCTGGGGGAGAAGAGTTTCTCCCACCGGGACGTGGACTTTTCTAAAGTAGAGCGGCTGGATGATTTGATCGGTATTTTTATAGAATTTGAAAAAGATACCATACTGTTCTATGAGACCCTGATCCCTTTTATCGAAGATAATGACACCCTGGAAAATCTTGCAAAGATCATTGCCGAAGAGAACAATCATATCGAAAAGCTGCAAGAATTTCTATTTGATAAAACAGAAGTCTCCCTGGCAGACGATTAGGCACTGACTTGTCCTCTATGAGTGAGCGAATCAGCTGTTGTTTTAGGAAATTACAGATATTGAAGCCATATCACAAGTTATGGTATGGCTGCTGCTGTTGAAAAAACGATACAGGATTATATTCGACCTCGTTTCTTTTTTTCAATATTTTCCAATTTGTTTAAGAGCCTCCTGATGTTTTTTTGCTTCTCTTTTTCTCTCAATTTTTTCTGAGATTCAGTATAATATTGGTGTTTTTTTATAATTTCGAGGGTACCTTTGTACCATTTTGCGTCATCACTGACATCTATTCCTCTTGCGTGCCGTCCTTCCCTTAATTTTCCATCCAATTTGAAAAAATCCTCTCTGCCCAAGTGGTCGAGATCGGCATCACAAAGGATCTTTTCAACATGGGTTTTCGGTTCACGCCCAAGATCAGTTGATAGTATCATCTTTTGAATCTTTTCAACTTCGTTTGGCTTATAACCGATCAATTTAAGAATTCTGCCTGCCATTCGTGCAGCAATCGGTTCATTTTTATCATATTCCCTAATGTAGCCAGTGTCATGAAAATAAGCCGCGGTAATTAACAATTCTCTATCATGTTTGGAGATATCCTCAGATATTGCAATTCTGTTGGCAACAGCAACGACTCCTTTGGTAGGATGAAGTGTATGATTGGCATCATGATATTTAATGCCGTCTGGTAACTCATCTTTAAACAACGCACTTATATACTGGTCCACGATTTTCAGTCGAGGTGTATGCGGCTTGTATCTTAGTTTCATATCAAGACTTGTTAAAATTTTGTATATGTTATGGATAGCTCAGGTTTTGGAAACCGTTAAAATCGTTGATATGTTGGAGCTGTACGATATTGATCCTAATGTTTCTATTAATATTAATAAGTTAATCAGAGTGTGGACTATCCGAAGGAGCGCAAGAATCAGATGGGAACCGGATTCGATTCTATTGTTGAAGAACCGCTTTAGGTCAGTTGGAATAGGAGAATCAAAAATAATTTATATGCATTTATACCCAAATCGATGGATTTTGGTCAATCCCTTTTTAGGATTACGGCAAGTGGTGATAAATTGAGAGATGTCCAAGTATCAAACTTTCTAAAATTATTGCAGATATCACAAAGATTTTCATATTTGATATTTACCGTTTTGTTGGAGCAATCACATTATTTTGAAGCTTCAAATGAGCTCAAATATTTAGCAGATACCTGTTTGGACTATTTAATTCT
>PVMK01120115.1_pt1 | contig 14714 bp, 13 predicted proteins | sample 1853481 | NCBI WGS metagenome assembly PVMK01 (sample SAMN08533507, study PRJNA380276) | Marine sediment metagenome, whole genome shotgun sequencing project.
GTGAACGCGTACAGGTTCCCGACGTGCAGACCCTCCGCCGACGGGTACGGGAACATCATCAGGTTGAAGAACGGACTCGGAGCCGCATCCAGGTCAGGCTCGTTGGTTCCGTTCTCGGCCCAATGGGCCTGCCACTTCTCTTCCACGCTCTTCGGGTCGTACATGTCTGGTCGTCGGCCGCACTGGCCCGTATCGGGTTTGACGAAAGGCGCCGCTGGGCTCCAGAGTTCCGAGCCCGGCCGCGCCCGATAGCTGAACGAGGGGATTATGGCGATCGCCCCCCTCGGGTCACAAGCTCACGCCTTGCTCCAGCCGGTCGTCCAACCTAGCGTAGCTTCAGATATGAAAAGAACTGCCGATACAGATGGCCGCCTCAGCCCGGGCATTGCTCTCGTGTTACTCGAGTCGTTGCGCGATGTGGACACGCCGTCCGAGGTGCTGGAGGACGAGGCGTTCCACATCAGCCTGCCGCGCCGGCTCGGCCTCAGCGACGTCATTGACGGACAGATGAGACGCTACGCGGAAATGAGTCGGCGTCGGCGCCAGCTCGAGGCAAGCGAGTTCGTCGATCTCCTGCGGCTGATCGCTCGGCGACCGGACGCCCGCCTGGTATTCGAGGCGGCTGGTGACAGGTTGGGATCGGAATACGCGGCGCGGACGCCGAAGGCCGTGACTCTGGCCCGGCGTCTCGCTCCTGCCGGAATCCGGAGGCGGGCGCTGCTCCGGCACCTGCGGCGAGTCGCCGCCTCGCTCAGTCCCGGCAGCACCATCCGCCTGGATCGTACGGACCCGTCGGTGTCAGTCGCACGCTGCCTCCCCGCCTCCGCGGACACCTCGGGATCCGCTTGCTGCATCATCACGGCAGCGTTCGCCGCGTGCGCCGAAGGTCTCGGAGAGGCGACCCCGGTGCGCCACCCCACATGCGAAAGCCGTGGCGACGAATCGTGCATGTGGGAGGTCCTGCCCCTGGCGCAGTAGCGGGTCGCTGGAGGTTCAGCCGGGATTGGCCCGGGGTCCGCCCGAACCTTCCGACCACGGCTCTACATGGACAACGGCGGCGGCGAATCCCGCATCATCCACGAGCTTCCTCTCCACGGCATCGGCCACGCGATGGCCCTCCTCGACCGTCCGTCCGCCATCCACCTCGATCGTGATCTCCACGAATGCTGCGCCCTTCAAGTCTCCCCGGCTCCGGACATCCGTGACGTCTCGCACTCCCGGAACTCCGGCCACGAACGTGTGGATTCGCACCGCCTCCAAGGCCGCGGTGTCGACAAGCGCCGGCACTGTTCGCGTGAGGATCTGCCACCCGCTGCGGGCGATAAGGACCGCCACCAGGATTCCGAGCCACGCGTCGGCGGCCGCCCAGCCGCGGGTGACCAGGAACAGCCCGCCGAGCACGGACGCGGTCACCAGCACGTCAGCGCCGGTGTGCCGGGCATCGGCCGACAGCAGCACGCTGTTCAGCCGCTTGCCCTCGCGATCCTCCGTCCACGCCACGATCACGTTGACCACCATCGTGCCGGCGAGGACCGCGAAAGTGAGAGGCTCCAACCGCGGCGGGACCGAATTGCTGAGCAATTGTCCGATCGCAGCGCTGACGAGCTCGAAGCAGGTGATCGAGAGGAATGCCACAACAGCCAGCGCGCCGAGAAGCTCGAACTTGGCGTGGCCATACGGGTGCTCCTCGTCGGGAGGCACCGCGGCGGCACGCACGGCCGCAAGGCCGACCACGTTGTTGAGCGCATCGACGCCGGAATGGGCTGCGTCACCGAGAATGGCCAGGGAGCCTGATCGCACGCCGATCCACACCTTGACCGCGATGACGGCGAGATTCGCGAACAGGACGGCCCATAGAACACGGCGAACGGCCGTGTACCGATCGTGGCTCACAGCCGGGACCACCGTCCCGTGCCGGCCTTCCGGTTCCGGCCACGCCGCCCGGATCCACCGAAGCGATCGAGCAGTATGCGGACAGGGGCCCTGCGGGGCGCCTTCGCGCCCGTGTCTTCGTCCCGATCGTACCGACCCGGATAACCCAGGCCGATCCATACTCCGACTGCGAGTGCGAGAGCGCTCGCCAGAAAGAGAAGAATCAGGAATGTTCGATCGCTCATGGATTCCAATCCAGCGCCGGTGCGTCCGTTCACTCACCCCTCAATCTCGCAGGCCCGCCGCACGATGCAACCTCTTGAGCCCATTCGAAGAAGAAAAGCGGTCCGCATTACGAGCCCTGTAATCCTTCGAGCACTGCCTCGGCCAGTGCTTGCACATTCGGCCTCCGGTGGCCAGCTTTTGGGTGAACGTCGGCATTTTGGACCGGCGTCGTGCTGGACCCGGCAATCTCAACACCAGGAGAGGTCACCGTGGGCGACTCCGACTTCCGTCACGGCTCCTTCCGTCAGATCCTGAAGGCCAGCTTCGCAGTACTCGGCCTGGCAGCTTTCGCCACCGGATGTGTAGACGAGGACACCGTGTTCAACGACCGTCCGTTCGGCGATGACCCCCCGGCGTCGGCCGGTGGATTCCTCGGCTACGTGCAGGGTGAGGCGGGGCAGCCTACGTGCGCACAGTGCCACGCCACGCCGAGCTCGACGTGGAGCGGAACGGCACATGCCGACGCGTGGAACAGCCTGCAGGACGGCGGGCACGCACAGGAATTCTGCGAGGGCTGCCACACGGTGAGCCAGCTCGGCAACTCGGCGACCGAGGCCGTGGGCTGGACGGCAACGGGCGACTCGCGCTACGTGGACGTGCAGTGTGAGTCGTGTCACGGTGCCGGGGAGACGCACGTGGCGGACCCCGAGGCCTCCCAACCGCTGGCGTCGCTGGCGGTCGGCGAAGATCTGACGAATGGCTGCGGCGAGTGCCACAACGGAACACACCACCCGTTCGTCGAGCAGTGGGAGATGTCGAAGCACTCCGAGGTCATCGGCTTTGCGGCCTCCCGACTCGAATGTGCGGGATGCCACCGCGGCCAGGGCACGCTCCTCGCCTGGGGCGTTCGGGGACCTTACGTGGAGCAGTTCTCGGAGGAGCCTCTCGCCGTAGTCTGCGGCGTGTGCCATTCGCCTCATGACGACACGTTCGAGGGACAGCTCCGGTTCCCCGTCCGGACTCCTGACATCCAGCTTCATCTGTGCGCCCGGTGCCACAATCGCCGCTCGGTCGCGGATCCCAACTCCAGTCACGGGCTGGCGCCACACGCTCCCGAGGCTGAGCTGCTGATCGGCGAGGCCGGCTGGATCCCGCCCGGGTCGGGCCTGGCTCTCGGCTCGGTCATTGCAACCCACGGATCGAGCAGCAACGAGAAGCTGTGCGCCACGTGTCACGTGGCCATGTACACGGTCACGGACGAGGCGACGGGAGCCTTCGAGTTTCAGTCCGTGGGACACACGTTCGATGCCATTCCGTGTGTGGACGACAGAGGGATCCCGAACGGAGAGACGGACTGTGCGGTATCGACCGCCGAGCGATCGTTCGTGGGCTGCGTGGACTCCGGCTGTCACTCCACCGAGGACGGCGCCGCCGCGATCCTGAACGTCAGGGCCGACTTCATCCGCACCGGGGCGGACATCCTGCTCGCCCTGCTCGAGCAGGTGGACCCCAATCTCGACGAGCCAGGCGGCGAGATCGACGCGACCGTCGCCACGTTCACCGTTGCCGAGGGTGGGTTCTTCAACTACAACCTGGCAACCCACGGCGGAGAAGTATATGGGTCCACGACCCACAACCCGCCGTGGATCAGAGCCCTGCTGGAAGCGAGCATCGTCGCGGTCGAGGCGGAATACGGGGTAAGTATTCCCTGAACAACGAGAGCCTCGTTAAGCGACGTTGATCGGACGGCAAGAGAAACCCGCGGGAGCCGAACGGCCACCGCGGGTTTCTTTCATCCTGCTCGGGGACCCCCCGAGTTTCACGAACGAGCAGGCGCTCTCAGCCGGCCGGTGCGTGGCACATTGTGCAGGAATCGTCGCCCCGGCCTTCGTGGCTCGCGGGCACCGCCGGCATACCCTCCATCGCACCGGAGTGACACATCGCGCAATTGTCCCTGCCCTCCAATTCGTGCGCGATCGCATTCGCCGTCGCCGTCTGCATTCGCTATCCGGCGCGTGGCACAGGACACACGTCTCGACCGCACGACCTTCGTGGCTAGCAGGCGCCGCCGGGATGCCCTCCATCGCCCCCGAGTGGCACATCGTGCAGTTGTCCTTGCCCTCCATGTCGTGCGACATGACCGGCGGTTTGGTCGCGTCCTGCCCGAACGCCGACCCGGCCGCGACGAGCAGCATCGCGGCGGCGGTGATCACGACGTTTCGAATCATCCTGGCTCTCCTTGCGATTGGTAGCACGCCGGGCGCGCATGGTAACGCACGAAGCCTCTCCCGACGTTCGACCGAAGTGGGTTGGAAATTAGGAGATTACCTCCCTTTACGCGAGTACGGGTGGCTCACCATCGCCCCTATGATGTTCTGGCACAACGGCTCCCGCCACAGTACTTTCCGCCCTGCTGTGGAGCGGTCAGGCGGGGCGGAACTCCAGCTCCATATCGAGGCGCGGTCACTCACGAGGCTGTGAACCCAAATGGCATCTGATTCCCACAATCGCGAGCGCGACCTCGGCACGTTTCTATTGAACTCCTTGATCGCGGTGGTGTTCCTCGCCGCGCTCGCCGTCGCGACCCTGTACACCATCCCGCCGGAGCACCTCATCATTCCGCAGCGCGAGCTGGCGGCGCGGGTCACGCGGGTGGAGGATTTCCCGGTGGGAAGCAGCCGGCTGGAGACCTGGGGCGAGCAGGTCATCCTGGTCGTGCGGCGCGCCGAGAACGACTACGCGGCGCTGGAGGGGGTGTCGCCGGTCGATGGCTGTATCCTGAGGTGGGACTCGGCAGCCTTGCGCATCATGTCGCCATGCGGTCACCAGGTGTACAACCTCAGGGGTCACGCCGTGGAAGGCCTGACCACCGAGCCACTGCAGCGGTATGCCGTCTTCGTCCGCAACGACTTCGTCTACGTCACTCGAGACTGAGAAGCGGGAGCCCGCATGTTCAAGAGGGTTCGGACGTGGCTGGGCCAGGTCGGCGAAGACATCAGGCAGAGCACGGACGCCAGCCTGCTCTCTTCCCTGAGATTCATGGGTCTTCTGTATGGTCGGATCGATCGCGAGCTCCCGATCGACCAGGCGCTGCGGAAGGCGTGGGGTCGGCGCCTGCCTTCCTACGTGGGCTGGCGGCACATGTTCGGCGGCATCGCTTACCTGCTGTTCATGGTGCTCGTGGTCACAGGTGTCCTGCTCTCCTTCTACTATCGGCCGTCCGTGGACGAGGCATACGCCAGCCTGCAGTACATCGCGACGGAGGTGCCGTTCGGGTGGATGATCCGCGACCTCCACGTCTGGTCGGCGAACCTGATCGTGCTGGCGATCCTGGCCCACATGGCCCGGGTGTTCTTCACCGGCGCGTACCGGCCGCCCCGGGAAACGAGCTGGCTCGTGGGAGTGCTTCTCCTGTTCGTCGTGCTGGCATTCGGAGGAACGGGATACCTGCTGCCGTGGGACCAGTGGGCCTACTGGACCTCGACCGAGGTGATGAACGTTATCGGTCAGACTCCGATCGTCGGCGGGGCGATCGCGGGCCTCCTCACGGGCGACGTGTTCGTGTCGGGAGCCACGCTCAGCCGGTTCTTCGCCCTGCATGTGATCGTGCTTCCGTGGGCCGCGTTCGGATTGCTCGTGCTTCACTTCGTCGTGGTCCGAAAGCACGGAACAGCCCCCCCGAGGGGCCACGTGGAGACGCAGGATGCGGGAACGCCCTTCTACCCGGACCACCTGCTCCGCATGGTGATCGTCTCGGCCCTCGTCCTTGCGGTCTCGATCTCGCTCGCGGCGCTGTTCCCCCGCGCGATCGGCGATCCGGCAACGCCGTTCGAGCTTCCCGAGGGGCTCGTCTCCTCCTGGATCGTGGTCGACGTGTCGCTCGGGCTGTTCCGCACGTTGGGCGTGTGGGGGTTCGTGGGCTTCTCGGCGCTCGGTCTCCTTATGGTCATCCTGCCTCTCGTGGACAGGGACACCGAAAAGGGTCTCCGTCGCAAGCCGGTGGTTCTCGGCGTCGGCCTGCTGTTCTTCCTTGGATTCCTGGCTTTCTGGGCCGTCGAAGGCAGATCGATTCCGTGCCGCCCTCTGTCGAACTCGAGGCGCGCATTCTGGAGGAGCGTGCCATTCCCCAACGCCCGACGCGTCGGATGTGAGCGCCGACGGCGATGCGGAAGCGAGGCAGGGACCATGATCAAACCGGCGAGCTCCTTCGGTTTCCTGCTCATTCTTGCCTGCAGCTTCGCGGGACTGTCCATGGCGCGGCCGGCGGAGGCCGGTGCGTCGGCGGGCACCGCGCGCATCCAGGATCCAGCGTCGTCGGCGCAGCGGTATGGCTGCCTCGTCTGCCACGCCGACAAGCGGCGGGCTTACCAGCTCGGTATTCACTCCGATCGCGGTGTGCAGTGCCACGACTGCCACGGTGGAGACCCCACCGCCTTCGAGACCCCGCAGGCGCATGGAGGAGACTTCAAGGGCTCCCTCGGCAAGCTGGAGTCGCTGGAGGTGTGCTCGTCCTGTCACGGCGACCCGAACCAGATGAGGCAGTACGGGCTTCCTGCCGACCAGATCGCAGAGCTTCGCACGAGCCGGCACGGACAGCTCCTGCTGGATGCGGGGAACCTGGACGCGCCGACGTGCTCGGATTGTCACGACCCACATACGACCCTGCGACCCGACGATGCCCGCAGCGGAGTCTACCCGACCAACATCTCGGCGACGTGTGCCCGGTGCCACGACGACGAGAGTCTGATGGCCCCATACGGGATCCCGACAGGGCAAGTGGCGAGGCACAGACACAGTGCACACGGCATCGCTCTGTACGAAGACCAGAATTTCGCGGCACCTACCTGTATCGGGTGCCACGGCTCACACGCGGCTCTCCCTCCAAATGTGGGCGAGATCTCCAACGTGTGCGGCCGGTGCCACGTGAACGTTCGGCGGGCGTTCGACCTCGGACCACACGGCCGGCTCGAAGGAGGCGAAGCGTCTCTCGGCTGCACGGACTGTCATTCCAACCACGACACCGAGCGTGTGGCCACCGAGCGGATCGCGGAGACCTGCGAGGGCTGCCATGAGGCGGGAGGAGCGGAGACCACGCTGGGAGAGGAAGTCGAGCAGGTCCTGCGGCGCGCCGAGAGTGAGATGGAGAGCGCGGACGAGGCGGTGCACGAGCTCGTGAGGAGAGGCCACGAGGTCTCTGATGAACGATTCCGGTTGCGCGCGGCCCTCAGCGAATTGCGCCGCCTCGAGACGTTGCAGCACACGCTCGACCTGGAGCAGATGGCGGACGTCGAGCGCTTGATCGCTTCGGCATCCATGGACATTCGGGGCAAGGCCGAGGTGAGCGCCGAGGAAAATTGGGAGCACAAGCTGTTCCTCATTCCCATATGGTTCTTCGCCCTGGGAATCGTGTTTCTGGCGGGATATCGGCTTCGGCGGCTCCGGTCGGAGACGCTGGACGTCGAGGGGACGCTCTGAAATGGCCCGTAAGGGTGGCCGGATTTCCCGGTCGAAGCTTCTGTTTGGTGGAATCCAGGTTCTCATCCTGTTCGGCCTGCTGGCGGGCCTCGGAACGCTCGGGTTCATCGAGTACAGCGCCCAGCCGAGCTTCTGCAAGAACTGCCATAACATGAAGCCCTACTACGACTCCTGGGCCACGTCGAGTCACAACGACGTGCCGTGCATCGCATGTCACTACGCGCCAGGCATCAAGGCTGAGGCGATGGGCAAGGTGCAGGCCGCGAATCAGGTCGTGAAGTACGTCACGGGCTCCTACGGGACGCGTCCGTGGGCGGAAATCGAAGACGCGGCGTGCCTCCGCTCCGGCTGCCACTCGACCCGGAAGCTGGAAGGCGAGCTGGTGTTCGAGGGAGTTCGGTTCGACCACCGACAGCACCTCACGCAGCTGCGGCGGGGCAAGCAACTGCGGTGCACGAGCTGCCACTCGCAAATCGTCCAGGGAGATCACCTGGCGGTCACGAAGGAAACCTGCTTCCTGTGCCACTTCAGGGGTCAACCCGCTGGCGAGCCGATCGCGGGCTGCACGGGGTGCCACGCCGCTCCGCCGCGACTCGAAATGGACGGAAGGATCATCGACCACCCGCAGTACGTCGAGGACATGGTGTCCTGCGTGTCCTGTCACGACCGGGTGACCTCAGGATCGGGGGCGGCCGACGAGGATCGCTGCTACGTATGTCACAACCTCCCGGAGAGACTGGCCCAGTACGAGAACACGACCCTGCTGCACGAGGTGCACCTGACGGAGCACAACATCGAGTGCCAGCTCTGCCACCGACCCATCGATCACGCGATCGTATCTCTGTCCGAGAAGCTCGAGCTGGACTGCGAGTCGTGCCACCAGGGCACACACGAGGCCCAGCAGCGCATGTTCACGGGCACCGGAGCACATGGAACGGAAGACGACCCCAGCTCGATGTTCCTCGCGCGTGTCGCCTGCCAGAGCTGCCACGGTTTGCCGCAGGACATGGAGGGGCACGCGCAGGTCCAGGTCGCGGGTGAAGCGACGTGCCTTTCGTGTCATGGCATCCGTTACGCGAACATCCTGCCCGGCTGGCAGGCCGACATCGAGCGCAAGCTGGAGAGTGTCGGCGCCGTGGTCGAGGCGGCCGCAGCCAGCCGCCGCCAGGGCCCGGAGGCGCGACGAGTGGAGGCCGACAGCCTGATCGGCCTGGCACGGGAGAACGTTGAGCTGGTGCGCGTAGGTGGCGGGGCGCACAACGTCGCGTATGCCGATGCGGCCCTCCGCGCCGCCGTGCAGCTTGTCCGACAGGCCTCCGAGACTGGCGGAATCGACTACCGGCTCCCCGAGGTGGATCTCGGCCAGCCCGTGAGCGAGAACGAGTGCCTGCGCTGTCACCTGGGCATCGAGGACCAGCGGGGAGAGTGGGAGGGACGCTCATTCGAACACGAGCCCCACGTGACCCGGGCAAATCTGTCCTGCTCGTTCTGCCACACGCCGATGGACGACCACGGCAAGGTGTCGTTGGCTTCGACGGCGATCTGCTCCGACTGCCATCACAGCGGCGCCATCGCCTGCGAGCGCTGTCACGAGGGCTCTCCCGGCCCGCCCGGCGGAGTGATCCCCACGCGTACCGGAGACTTCCCGCACGGTCGGCACGTCGAGCTGGGGTTCGGGTGTGCCACCTGCCATGGCCAGAAGGCCGGACGCCCGGATGCCAAGCTCTGTGAGACGTGCCACGGCGCGCACCACCAGCCCGAGGCCAACTGCCTCGCATGTCACCGGGAGGGTGTCAAGCAGATTCACCCGCCGGTGGCACACGAAGGCTGCGCCGTATGCCACGGTGAGGCCGTCGCCGGCCTCGATGCCTGGTCGCGGAATATCTGCACCGTCTGTCACACGGATCGGGTTGGATCACTACGCGCCGAATGATTGCCAGGCGTGCCACCCACAACCACCCCTGCAGAAGGCGAACGACACTCCCTGAAGGGGGTCACGAAACGGGATCTCGGATGGCAGGCTCACTGGCACGATTGATGCTTGAGATGCTTGAGGTAATGAACTGAGCGCTCCCGCCGTTCACATACATCGGAGATCCGTCATGCCCCCCCAGCAGCCCCTGTTCGCTCGCTGCCTGGCAGTAGTCTCGACTCTCCTGCTGTTGGCCCCGTTGTGCGGCTCCCACCTCCTTGCCCAGGAGACGGAAGATCCGAACCGCACCTGCTTCATGTGCCACGGGGATCCGGAGAATTTCTCGGGCCGCGAGGGCGGCGAGCGACTGATCGTCACGCCCCGAAGAGTTCGAGAACTGCGTGCACTGCAGCATCGGCATGACGTGCCTGACCTGTCACACAGACTACACCTACCCGCACCCGGAAGAATACGCGCCCGTTGGCTGCGCGCGCTGCCACGGCAGTGTCGTCAGTGAATACCAGGAGAGCGTTCATGGCTACGCACTCGCCCGGGGCAACGAGCGGGCGCCGACCTGCGTGAGCTGCCACGGGAGTGCACGAGATCCGGAAGAGCGACGACCCGGAATCGCCCACCTACCATGCACGCATCGCGGAAACATGCGTCGAGTGTCACAGCACCGGGGGCCTGCTGACGGACGCATACGTGAAGCTGGCGTCGCCCGAACAACAGTACGCCCGGTGGGTGCATGGTCCGGCCAACGGGAACGGACCCTCTGAGGCCGCCACGTGCACGGACTGTCACGGTGTCCACGACCTGAAGGGACATAATGACCCGGACTCCCGGATCAATCGTCTCAACGTGAGCTCGACCTGCGGCGAGTGTCACCAGGCGGTCTCGTCCGAGTACGATCGATCGATACACGGACGGGCACTGGCCGCAGGAGTCAGTGACAGTCCCCACGTGTACGGACTGTCACGGGGAGCACCTGATTCTGCACCCGGACGACCCCGACGCCGGAACGCACTCCGGCCGGCTGGCGACACAGCTATGCGGCGACTGCCACAGCGACCCGGTGATCATAGCCAAGTACGGCCTGCAGGAGGAGGTTGTCGTTTCGTACAGCGATAGCTACCACGGGTGGGCCACCCGGCGGGCCAGCCAGACTTCGGCCACCTGCGTAAGCTGCCACACCACCCACCTGATACTTCCGGTGGCGGACCCGCAGTCTTCGGTCGCGGCGGGCAACGTGGTCGCAACGTGCGCGCAGTGCCACGAGGGAGCCACCGCGGCGTTCGCGCAGTCCTACAATCACGTCGCGGCATCCTCGACGACCAATGCCGGCCGCCGGATCGTCACGACCATCTACGTCAGCCTGATCATCTTCGTGATCGGTGGCATGGCGCTCCACAACGCGATCATCGTGAACTACTACCTCGTCGAAAAGCGACGCGCCGATAGGCGCGAGCGAGGTGTGGTGCGCTTCGACCGAAGACAGATCTTCCAGCACGCGGGGCTCGCGCTGTCCTTCATCGTTCTCGTTCTGACAGGGTTCGCCCTGCGTAACCCGGACGTCTGGTGGGTGAAGTACTCGGGCATTGCCCTGCTCAGCGAACCGGCACGCGGGAACGATCCACCGGGTCGCCGGGGATCGTGATGATCCTGACCTCGATTTATCACATGTGGTACGTCACCGCCGTCCGTCGAGGGCGGGCGGAGATCCGGGCGATGGCTCCGAGCTTCCAGGACATCAAGGACTTCGGTGCGAACATCGCATTCCATACGTGGAGGCGGCGTGACAGAGCGGGGTTCCCTCAGTACGACTACACGCAGAAGGCGGAATACTGGGCCGTGGTGTGGGGAACCGTCGTCATGGTGATCACCGGATTCGTCCTGTGGTTCCCGACGTGGGCGACGGGATGGGCCCCGGCATGGATCGTGTCCATCTCGGAGACGGTCCACTACTACGAGGCCCTTCTGGCTACCCTGGCGATCATCGTGTGGCATTTCTTCTTCGTTATGTTCCACCCCGACGTCTATCCGATGAGCTTCATCTGGCTCACCGGGAAGATGCCGGAACACGAGGTACAGAAGGTGCACGGACGCTGGTACGAGGAAGAAGTGGCCGACATGCTCGACGGGCTGGATTCCGGGGAGATCACGGCGGGCAGGCAGTCCCCCTCTGCGGGTCCAGCACCGGGTGAGGAGGCCTGATGCGAATCCGGATGTTCCGTAGTGTGACGCGAATCGTCCCCGCGGCGGCGATCGCTGTGCTGTGTGTCACGGCTCCGGCTGGCGCCCAGGACATCAACTGCCTGATGTGCCACGAGAACCCGGCCTTCTTTCAGAGCCAGGAAGACGGCGAGCGACTAGTGGTAACCCAGGAGTTCCTGGCCGAATCCGTGCACGGCAGCCTGCGTTGCCGGGACTGTCACGCCGGCCTCGAGTTTCCCCACCAGGACGACGCCCCCGCGCCAAGCTGCGCTCAGTGTCACGGGCGGCAGACACGACAGCACGGTCAGTCGCTGCACGGTCAGGCCGTCGCGCGCGGCGACGCCCTCGCCCCGACCTGCTCCGACTGTCACGGGGCGCACGACATCCTCTCGAGCCGGAACCCTCGTTCAAGCACGGCCGTGATGAACATCCCGTTCCTGTGCGGCGAGTGCCATCAGGAAGGGACGGAGGTGTCGGAGAGACTCGACATCCCGCAGGACCGGATCCTCGAAAACTACTCGCTCTCCATTCACGGCGCTGGGTTGTTCCAGCAGGGACTGACGGTCACGGCCGTGTGCACCTCGTGCCATACGTCGCACTTCATCCTCCCACACACTGACGCCCGTTCCAGCATCCACAAGGACAACGTCGCCGGCACGTGCATGCAGTGCCACGGACGGATCGAAGAGGTGCACGCTCAGGTCATCGAGGGGCGCCTATGGGAAGAAGAGCCGGATAAGATCCCGGCCTGCGTGGATTGCCACCAGCCGCACGAAATCCGACGCGTGTTCTACGATGCTGGCGTAGCCAACGCCGACTGTCTGCAGTGCCACTCGGACCCGGCGCTCACCGGCACGGCTCCCGACGGAAGCACCATCTCGATGTTCGTGGACGAGGGCCCGTACAGCGTAGGAGCTCACGAGGGCACCACGTGCGCTCAGTGCCACACCCAGGTCAGCGTCCTGTTCGACGAGCGACCGTGCGAGACGGTTTCGTCCCCCGTTGACTGCTCGATCTGCCACGCCGAACCGGTGACGGATTACCAGGCCAGCAGCCACGGCAGGCTGGCCGCGGAAGGGGTCGAGGACGCGCCTGTCTGCCTGGACTGCCACGAAAAACACGCCACGAACGACAAGGCCGGTCCGGCCTCACCCACGTACGCCAGAAATGTGCCCGAGCTGTGCGGCCGCTGCCACCGGGATGGTGAGCCGGCCGCGCGGCGCATCCAGCGCGACGGGCCGGACATCGTGCGCGGCTACGAAATGAGCATCCACGGCAAAGGGCTGCTGGAAAGCGGGCTGGTCGTGACAGCCACGTGCACCAGCTGCCACGGAGCGCACAGCGAGCTGCCGGAAGCCGATCCGAATTCCACCGTGAATGCGAACAGGATCGCATCGACCTGCGGCCAGTGTCACCACGGCATCGAGGAGGCATTCCGGGAGAGCATCCATTGGCCCGAGGACGGAGACTTCTCACACGACAGAGATCCTCACTACCCGACGTGCGAGGAATGCCACACGTCCCACATGATCAGCCGCACGGACCGGGACGATTTTCGCATGCTCATGATGAGCCAGTGCGGACGATGTCACGAAGATGAGTCGGAGACGTTCTTTGACACCTACCACGGCAAGGTGTCCAGGTTGGGAGGCGCCCGCGCCGCCAAGTGCTACGATTGTCACGGCACGCATAACATTTTGCCCACCTCGGAACCCGCCTCGACGCTGAGCCGGGACAATATCCTGGACACGTGCACCCAGTGTCATCCGGCAGCGAACCAGAGGTTCACCGGATACCTGACTCACGCGACACACCACGACCCGAACAAGTATCCGTTCCTTTTCTGGTCGTTCTGGGCCATGACCGGCCTGCTCGTGGTCGTCCTCACGTTCTCGCTGATCCACACGGGCGCCTGGCTGTGGCGCCTGTGGCGATCCCCCGAGCAATGGAAGGGCCACGCCGAGGCGGTCGCCGCCGAGCGAAAGCTGCTCTACCGGCGGTTCACGACGTTCCAGCGCATCCTGCACGTCGTGATGCTGCTCAGCTTCATGCTCCTGGCTGCGACCGGGATGGCACTCAAGTTCTCGTGGATGGCGTGGGCGAAGCTCTTCTCCAGCATGGTGGGAGGCTTCGAGGCGATGGGCGCTCTGCACCGCGTCGGCGCAGTGACCATGATCACGATCTTCACCATTCACCTGGTGGACGTTCGAAAGCAGAAGCGAGCCTCGGGCAAGACGTGGAAGGAGTACATCTTCTCGCGCGACTCGCTGATGTTCAACAGGAACGACGGCCGGGAGTTCGTGAGCTCCATCAAGTGGTTCTTCGGCAAGGGAGAAAGGCCGAGGTACGGCCGGTACACGTATTGGGAGAAATTCGACTACTTCGCTGTCTTCTGGGGAATGTTGATCATCGGCTGCACAGGACTATTCCTGTGGTTCCCCGAGATCTTCACGACCGTTCTACCGGGCTGGTTCGTGAACGTGGCGACGATCATCCACAGCGACGAGGCGCTGCTGGCGGTCGCGTTCATCTTCACGATCCACTTCTTCAACACGCATTTCCGGCTGGACAAGTTCCCGATGGACCCCGTGATCTTCACCGGTCGGGTCCCGCTGGAGGAGTTGAAGCGCGACAAGCCGATGGAGTACGAGCGCATGGTCGAGGAAGGCAAGCTCGAGGAGCGGCTCGTGGAGCCCTTCCCGAAGGAATTCGAGACGGCCGTGCGTATCTTCGGATTCACGATGCTGGGCATCGGCCTCACGATCGTGGGACTCATTCTCTACACGATGCTGTTCGGATATCGGTAGACCTGCAGGAGCCAGGATTATCCCCCCCCCCCTGGCTCCTCTCATCGGGCGGTACGGGCTTGATCCGTATCGCTCGCCCGGCCATGAACATGGCCGGGCGAGCGATACGGATCAAGCCCGCACTGCGAGATGAGAGGAGCCGGGGGGTAATCCGGGCTCCCGCTGTCTACCGGTATCCGAACAGCATCGTGTACAGAATGAGTCCCACG
>PVMK01121077.1_pt1 | contig 14714 bp, 16 predicted proteins | sample 1853481 | NCBI WGS metagenome assembly PVMK01 (sample SAMN08533507, study PRJNA380276) | Marine sediment metagenome, whole genome shotgun sequencing project.
ACAACGTGACCACGAATATGTCGATCTACACGGACGAGATCTTCGGACCCGTTCTGTCTGTTGTCCGGGTGAGCCACTACGAGGACGCCCTCAAGCTCATCAACGACAATCCGTATGGCCACGGTACCGCGATCTTCACGAACGACGGTGGTGCTGCGCGCAAGTTCCAGAATGAGCTCCCGGCCGGCATGGTCGGGATCAACGTTCCCATCCCGGTACCGCTGTCGTTCTACAGCTTCGGCGGTTGGAAGGACTCGATCTTTGGATCACATGCGATCTACGGACCAGAAGGCGTCCACTTCTACACACGTCCCAAGGTCGTGATCAGCCGATGGCCTGATCCGATCCACCGCGGTGTCGACCTCGGATTTCCCCAGCACAACTAGACCCGGACCCATGACAAGGAGCCTGAAGAATGTCTGACACCACCTACAAGAGTCCGCTGCACGAGACCGTCAGCGCGTATCCCACCGATTTCTGGAACGACTCCTGCTCCGTCGAAGAGTTGGCCTATGCGATCGAGCACGGCGCCGTTGGGGCCACCAGCAATCCAACGATCGTCGAACAGGTGCTCAACCAGGAACGCCATCTCTGGGAGGACCGACTCTATGAACTGATCGCGGACAATCCGTCATGGTCAGACGAAGACGTAATGTCCAAGATCTTCGAAGAGATCGCGCTCAAAGGTGCTGAACTGCTCCTACCGGTGTTCGAACGGGAGAACGGATTGAAGGGGCGCCTGTCGATCCAGACCAACCCGTCGTACTACCGCAATGTCGATGCAATGGTCGAGCAGGCGGTTCGATACAGCTCGTTGGCTCCAAACATGCAGGTGAAACTGCCAGCCACCAGCAAGGGCATCGCCGCTGTCGAGGAAGCGACGTATCGCGGCGTCAACATCAACGCGACCGTCAGTTTCACGGTGGCACAGGCCGTCGCGATCGGAGAGGCAGTGGAACGTGGTTTGGTGAGACGCGAGGCCGAAGGCCTCCCAACGGATGACATGACACCCGTCACCACGATCATGGTTGGTCGCACGGATGATTGGATCCAGGTCGTGACCAAGAGGGACGGCATCATCGTGAGCCCGCAATTCCTGCCATGGGCTGGAGTTGCCGTGTTCAAGAGAGCGCGTGAGATCTACAAGGAGCGAGGTTTTCGCTCTCGCCTTCTTGCAGCGGCATATCGCCATCACTTGCATTGGTCCGAGTTCATTGGCGGGGACGTCGTCCTTACCATTCCGTCGAAATGGCAGAAGCTCTTCAACGAATCTGATGTTGAGGTCACGGATCGGATCGATGACCCTGTCGACCCTGAGATCATTGCTGAGCTCTATGACCGGGTGCCGGATTTCCGCAAGGCCTACGACGAAGACGGCATGACGATCGAGGAATTCGATACATACGGTGCCACCGTCCGCACGCTGAGGGGATTCATTGCGTCGTATCACGAGTTGACTCGGGTCATCCGCGAGGACTTCATGCTTCCCAATCCAGATGTCTCCTAGGCCGCCACGCGGAGAGGACACACGACGTGGTAGTCGACGCTGTTGAACGACGGGCCTTCGCCGAGGATCTGGCCTCTGAGGCCGGGCAGCTGGCACTCTCCTATCGGGACCAGGATGATCTCGAGATCCGATCAAAGGGGGTCCTCGACTGGGTGACCGAAGCGGATCTGGCAACTGAGCGGCTGATCCGACGTCGCATCAGCGCTGCTTTTCCCGATGATCAGGTCCTGGGCGAAGAAGGTGAAATCGAGGAGGAGCCCACCGCAGCACCTCACTGCACCTGGGCTGTCGACCCCATCGACGGAACGACCTGTTTCGTGTCAGGCCTGCCGAGTTGGTGCGTGTCGATTGCCTGTATCGATGAGAAGAACCACGCGTTTCTGGGAGTCATACGCGAACCCAACCGGGAAGAGACCTTCTCGGCTTTGGAGGGCCACGGGGTAACCGTCAATGGTCTCAGCGTTTCAGTTCCAGCCAAGGGGATCACCGACGGGCTCGTCGGTGTGGGCCACCCACGTAACACCCCGGATGGGCTCACGCTCTCGTTCCTCAGTGGACTCTTCGCCATGGGCGGTCTGTTCTACAACTCTGGATCGGCGGCTCTGGCTCTCGCCTACGTCGCTGTCGGACGGCTGGTCGGCTTCTATGAGTCAGATCTGCGGGCATGGGACGCGCTTGCTGGTGAGGTACTCATCCGCGAGTCCGGCGGATGGTCGACCGAATTCATGCGCGACGGCTCGCTGACAACCAGCAAGCCCGTGCTTGCTGCCAATCGTGGCGCCGCCTCCGCCCTGTGGGACATTGCTGGGGAGACTCTCACGGACTGCAACGCGCCGGATCACGGTCCAGAACTGTGAATTCCGTCGCCCTCGGGGACCAGGCGGTGTCGCGATGACTCGAATCCTCGCTGTCGCTGATGAGGTCGACGAGGTCCTGTTCGGACCGAGGCTACTCGATCTTCGACCCGATCTCCTACTGGCATGTGGCGACCTCCCATTCGAGTATCTCGAGTACCTCAGGGACGCATCAGAGGTCCCATTGCTCTATGTCCACGGCAACCATGATCCGTCGCCATTCGGTACAAGCGTCTCGGCATATCTGCCGGGTGAGTTTCCCTCGCGCTCCGCTCCGCGTGTAGTGGGATGCGTCAGCTTGGAAGACCGATGGGAGGATGAGTGCGGGTTGCGTATTGCCGGCCTAGGCGGGTCGATCCGGTACAACGATGGCGAGAATCAATATACTCAGGCCGAGATGCGAGGGCGAGTCCGCCGCCTCGTACGCAAGACCCGGTTTCGCCAATGGAGGGACGGAACCTCGGTGGACATTCTGATCACCCACTCTCCCCCTCTCGATTGCGGCGACGGTGACGACGCTCCCCACCGCGGGTTCTCTGCGTTCCACCGACTGATTGAGAGGATCCAACCCCAACTCATGCTCCATGGCCACATCCACCCGCACGGAAGACCGAAACCCGACCGCACCATCGGCAACACACGGATCGTGAATGTGGTTCCCTATCGACTCCTGGAGATCGACGCGTGACGTACTCCTCCTCCTTTTCCAAAGCTCACCGCAAGGAGATGTATCACCGTCTCGCTCGTGTGGTTCGTGGATCCTCACCTGCCCCCCTTCCCTCCTTCAACGACATGCGCAGCCGTCTTCACCTGTTCCGACAGACCTACGCCGGACTTCAGACAATCAATGTCGACAAGATCGTGGGAACCGTCGACCGATCCGACGACTTCGACCGTGATTTCCTCCCGCGGTCGCCCCAGACACGGGAGCGCTGGGAACGTCTCGAACGAGCATTTCCTTCGCTCGGATTTCCGCCGATCTCGGTGTACCAGGTCGGTGAGGTCTATTTCGTAATCGATGGGAACCATCGTGTCGCCCTCGCCAAGCAGAAAGAAGCACTGTTCATCGATGCGGAGGTAACAGAGATTCACACCGATGTCGAGATTGATGCCGATATCGATTTCGAGCGGATCATCTACCTCGAGAAGGCCAGACGATTCATGCAACAGAGCGGCCTCGAGCGGTCACGACCGATGGCGCGGATCGATTTCAGTCGTCCAGAGGGGTTCGTCGAATTGCTCGATGTGGTAAAGGCGCATGGCTACGACCTCATGATGGAACAAGGCAAGATACTGCAACCGCACGAGATCGCGGCTGATTGGTACGACCGGGTCTATCTGCCAGCCATCGAGTCGATCAGATGGGAGAACCTGCTCGAACTCGAGGATGGTTCAACAGAAGGCGATCTCTTCCTCTGGGTCCTGCAACGTCGCAGAAAGCACGATCCACAGGAAGGAGAGCAGACTCTCGAAGATGTTGCGCACGAAGCCGCACGTGACCAGGAGCGACGCATCAAGGTACGAGCGCTTCGAGCTCTTGGTCGTGGTCAAGCCGATTCTCGGACCAGCAGTTCCGGAGACCACACCTGAACTTCACCTTCAGCTGGCGGACCGTCAGCGAGGCATGTGAGAAGAGACCTGAATGCTGCGGCGGCCATACCGACGCTGTCCTGGACGATCGATGTGAGGGGCGGGTCGGCAACAGCGCCGAATGAAATCCCATCGTATCCAATGACTGCGACGTCCTGCGGGATTCGCAGTCCAAGGTCATGACACGCGAGCATGGCTCCCATCGCCATGGTGTCGTTGAACCCAATCAGAGCATCGACCTCTGGATACTGTTGGAGCAATCGTGTCGCGGCATCACGTCCATCGCGGATCTTCGGAAAGCCGGAGGCGACCGGCGGAACCACCACGCCGGTTCGATCCTCGACGGCCTGGCGCAATGCAATGAATCGCCCAAGGATGAACTCTGGATACGTCTCGTTCATGAGAATGCCAATGTGTTGCTTGCCAGCCTCGACAAACCGATCGACGACCATCTCTGCAGCTCGCGCCTCGTCCATCGCAATCGAGACGACGTTCGGAATCTGGTTCTGCCGGCCAATTATCACGACAGGGCATCCGCTTGTCGCTGCGAAAGCCTCGATATCCTCATCGGCCAGGTAGGACGGAAACAGTGCAACACCGTCGACACCAAGGGTGAGAAGCGTCTCAAGTGTCCCGATTCCGCCCTCGTCATCGAAATCGAGTTCAGTCACAACGAGGTAGTAGCCATACTCGCGAGCGGCGACCTGCATACCGGCACAGGTGTCACCGAAGTGTAAATCCCGCATGTCAACGGCGGCGAACCCAAAAGTCAGCGTGGACTTGGTGACAAGTGCCCTCGCCATGCGATTCGGACGATATCCAAGGGTGTCGATCGCCTCCTTGACTCGAGTTCGCGTAGCATCCGCAACACTGGGGTGGTCCGATACCACACGGGAGACCGTTTGGCGCGATACACCAGCCATATCCGCAACATCAATGATCGTCGGCCGATCGGTTCCCTTTCGGCGCCTCGCCACTATTAAACCCCAATTCCGGTGTCCTCGTGACTACACTAGCCGAAACGATGTGAACGTTCACGCAGAGCGAAGGTGGATCCACATCGAGACAAGATACCGGTGACGGAGCGGTCCGTTAACGGGCATTGCCGAGCGAAGAGACCGTGCAGATCGCCATGCCATACACGACACTGCCCAGGACACAGATCGTTGCCCACAGGGGTAATTCGGGACCCATGCCAGAAAACACCCGGATTGCCATCAACAGCAGCATCGACCTCGGTGTGGACATGGTTGAAGTCGACGTGAGATTGACGAAGGACGGTGTCCCGATTCTCATGCATGAGGATCGTGTTGACGGCACCACGTCGGGAACGGGGCTCGTCGAGAACTTCACATGGGAGGAGCTCCAGACACTCGACGCAGGCAGGTGGCGGGGTAACGAGTTCGCCGGTCAATCAGTCCACTCGCTGGAGGAAACCCTCGATCTGACCGTTGGGCGCGTTGCGCTGAACCTCGATGTCAAGGTACGTGAAGCAGTTGAACCAACCGCGATCGCCGTGCTGGAGGCCGGTGCATCGGGAAGTACCGTAATCAGCGGTTGCAGCGAGAGCTGTATCCGAACAGTGCAGGGTGTCGACGGCGGAATCTCCACTCTGCTGAACCTGGACGATCCGCTCGCTGGAATCGACCCCGCCGATGCTCCATCCGTTGCTCTTGCAAGCGTCGCTGCTGCACAAGATCTCGGGGCAATAGCGATCAACGTACCGCACCCGTTGGTGGACACCGAATTGGTACAGCAAGCAAAGGCCGTTGGTATCGGCGTCTGGGCTTTCACAGTGGACGATAGGAACCGCTTTTCCGAACTCATGGACACGGCTGTTGCGTCGATCACTACCAACTGGCCCGAACCGATGCTGCCCCTTCTGAAGGATCGAGCCTCGAGGGAGAGGACCACTCAATCATGAGTTGGATGAAGACTCTCGCCGAGTCGTATCAGGTAGCGTGCGAGACGTATCCGGGCGAGAAACTGATGATGGTATCCGATATCGACGGAACGATCCTCGATATGCGATATCTGGTGGTGTCCGTGCTCCAGGGATACGACCAGGCCCACGGCACGGCGTTCTTCACACGTCTCAATGTCGCCGACATAGACGTCCATGAGAACCACGTCGCGCAACTGCTCGAGCGATTGGACATTTCCGCAGCAGATCGCGATGCGGTGATGGCCTGGTACCTGGACCGAAGATGGCGGGACGATGTGATCGCGAACAACCATCGTCCGTATCCAGGTGTCCTACCCATGATCCGATGGTTCCAGCTGCAACCGAATACCACCGTCGGGCTGCTCTCAGGCAGACCAGAACAGTTCAGGGGACCGACGCTCGTCTCTCTGAACAAGGCCGGCGAGCCTCACAAAGTGACCTTTGATGACGATGCTCTAATAATGAACCCCGGCGGGTGGGAACAGGACGTCGACACCTTCAAGGTTGCAGGTTTGCGGAGGTTCCGGGACATGGGATACCACGTCTTCGCCGTAATCGACAACGAGCCGCACGTGCTCAAGGCGCTGGCAGATGCGGAGGCCGAGACCGATCTCCTCCTCCTCCATGCTGACACGATCTTCGAATCTCGCACCTCATCAATGCCACGCGACATCATCCAAGGCAACGACTATGGGCTTACAGACCTGGTAACCAGCGAGAAATCCCTCCCCCGTGATGTCCAACTCGTCTGGCACGGTGTCAACGATCCCGTAAACCTGAAAGAGTTCATAGCCTCAGGGGTGGATTGGGCCGAAATCGACGTGCGCTACGATCCCTCCGGCGAACTGATCCTCCGCCATGATTCCTTCGAGACGACCCCCGTTCTCCAGGATGAGGAGTGGCTTGTATACGACAACGCGGTGACCGAGTTGGCGAGCTCCAATGTCGGCATCAAGTTCGACATCAAGGGTGGCCAGAAGGTTCTCGATCAGGTTCTCGAGTCGGTTGCGACCCTGAAGCTCCCTGACGAGCGACTATGGTTCAATGCCGAGATGCAGGGGATAGGCGAAGAGGGCTTCCGGAAAATAAGGGCCACACATCCCTCGGCGATCTCACAATGTCCCATTGGATGGTTGACTCCGCTCATCGAGGGGGCTCCGAATGAGGCGCACCGAATCCTTGAGATGCTTGTCGACTGGGGAATGAATCGTTTCTCCGTGGATTGGACGAGCCCGAGCGCCCGGGAGATATTTGAAACGCTTGCCAGTTGGGGTTACGACGTGAATTTCTATGGTGCGCCTGACCTCGAGGGCTTCCTGGAGGCAGTTGTACTTCTGCCCTGCTCGGTCACCTCTGACTTCAATTTTCCACAATGGAACTACCACGGTCGAGGATCTGGCCAGAGCGGGCATCGATTCATCTACGCAGACGAAACGGGCACTGACCACACATGAAACGGACCGCCCGGCTGGCCGGGTGGGTGCTCACCCTTGTTGTGCTAGTGAGCGCCTGTAACGCCGGAGATGTGCAGTACCGAGCGATTCTCGTGGGACTGAATGAACCGAGGGGTATGTGGCTCCTGACGGACGGCACGCTGTGCGTGGCCGAAGCAGGCAGCCTCGCTGATGGACAGGAGATTCGCGAAGGTCCGACGGCCAACCGATCCAATACGGGATCAGTGAGCTGTGTCGGTCCCTCAGGAGACCAGACGCGCGTTGCCGAAGGGTTCCAGGGTTCCCCTACGTTCTCTACAATGTCACCGGCGTCACAACCGGTCCTGCCGACGTGGCCGAGATGAACGGGGAGCTCTTCCTCCTCACGGGTGAGGGCGAAGGAGACTTCGCACGCAGTCTCCTCAGGATCGCGGAGTCCGGATCCTCGCCGGAACAAGTCGCGGACTTCCTCAGCTTCGCAGAAGAGACAGCCGAACCGGACATGTTCGACGAGACCACCATCTTCTCGAATCCCTTTTCCATGCTGCCCGACCCGGAGAACAGCCGTCTGCTCGTCACTGACGGGGCGACCGGCCATGTACTGGCTGTTGGCCTCGATGGCGAGATCCATGTGTTCTCAGAAGTTGATGGGCACGATGTACTGACGGGCATTATCGGGGGACCTGATGGTTCTCCGTATGTAACGTCGTTCAGCACATTGCCTCATGTGAAGGGCCAGGGATCCGTGCTCCGGCTTCGTGATGATGGGTCGTTTGACGTGGCTGCCGATGATCTGACCGCACCCATCGACCTCGCGTTCGACTCGAGCGGGAGACTGTACGTCCTCGAATTCATCGGCGACCAGGAGTCAATCGACCCGTACCGGGGAAAGACCGGCCGGCTCGTACGGTTGAATCCGCTCGGCGATCGTTGGACCGACATGCACGTACTGGTCGATCACATTCCGTTCCCAACGGCACTCCTCATCGACAGCAGCGACCGCACCTACATTTCCGTTCACGGCGCGTTCAGCGCGCCGGGGAGCGGGCTCATCTCACGATTCGACGACCTGGCGAAGCGAACGGCCAATACGCCGCCGATTCCGTTCTCCTAGGACCCGATTCGACCTCCGTTGATGTCCGCAGGGTCGTTCATGCGAGAGAAATCGGAATGTCGCATCAGCCGAAGGACACAGCGGCAGCTCTCAGGTTGACGAGCTTCGAAGTGGCAGTCTCAATATCCAACATCCCGAGCCCGCAATCAGGACCGGCGATGATGCGCTCACTGTCGATATGTTGCACCGCCTCAGCTAGACGTGTTCGGATTTCGTCCACAGACTCAACGCGAGTCTTGGCGATCGCAACCAGTCCAAGGATCACGGTGCTCTGTTCGAACAGCTCCAACAGGCGAAGGTCAGAAGGGCGGTGTGCATCCTCGATGGAGATGGCATCAACCTCTGCTTGGTCGAGTGCTCCGGCGAGATCGAAATACGCCGTTGGATCAGCCTTGTAGACGTCCTCGTCCGGTTGATCGACGTGTCGTGGATATCCGCAACAGAGATGCACAGCACGCTGTACGTGCGATGGAACGCCAGCAAAGCATCTCTCGAGGTCGTCGATGCCATACGCCAGAGCTTCTTTCGTCTTGCGTGCGAACACCGGCTCGTCGACCTGTATGTATTGGCAGCCAGCCTCGGCGAGAGCCAGAATCTCGACGTTGAGGGCAGCAGCGAGATCTCGATTGAGGCGTCTCTCATCTCCGTAGTGCTCATCCACAACAGTGTCGGAGATGGTCATCGGCCCCGGCACCGTGATCTTGACCGGCCGTTTCGAATAGGACTGAGCTATTTTGAAGTCGTAGGGCAGGAAGTTGGCGGTGGGACGAACGGCCTCAACAATCGTCGGCACCTCCTTCTCCCATGCCCCCGTCCGGATCTCCCTGACCTGAAGGTTGTCAAAATCGACTCCGTTCAGATGACGAAGGTGGTAGAAGATGTAGTGCTCTCTTCTCATCTCACCATCGGTGGGCACATCGATTCCCGCGTCGACCTGAGCCGTCACCGAGGTCTGGGTGGCAAGCGCGAAACGAGTCTCGAGGTCCCGGCTCTCGAAGTAGAAGGCATCGAAATTCTTGGCATATTGGCTCTCGAACCAATCGCGAACTGGAACGTAGGCAGGCTTCGGAAAGGACCCGATCGTTGTTGTCAGAATCCTCGTCACGGTGCCTGTCGAGCCGTGTAGTGACTCGTCATCATGACCAGAGAAGCGACTGCTCCGACTCCGGATCGAAGAACTGCACATTGGCCATGTCGAAGACGAACTCAGCGGTGTCGCCGACAACTGCACCCTTGGTCTTGTCGACCAGTACCCGCATCTCGTCACTCTTGGCGGTCACGCCCAGGAGATCTTCCCGTCCGAGTGGCTCAACGACCTCAATACTCGCCGAAAGGGTTCGGCCGGCGATTGCCGGCGTTGAGTCGTCAACAAGATAGATATCCTCTGGCCGCACGCCCATGACGACCTTGCCTTTTGCCGCCGCGGCGACCTTCTCCCCACGCTCGCGCGGAAGCAGCAGATCGATCGCTTCACTCTTCGCATGGAAGTCGCCGTTCACAGACGTAATCTCGACATCATGGAAGTTCATCGGGGGGTTACCGACAAATCCCGCGACGAAGAGGGTCTTCGGATGCTCATAGAGATCAGTAGGAACATCGTAGGCCTGGAGAACCCCCGCGGACATGACCGCGATCTTGTCGGCCATCGTCATCGCTTCAACCTGATCGTGGGTCACATAGATCGACGTGATACCCATCTCCTCCTGCAGTCGCTTTATCTCTCCGCGCATGGTCAAGCGAAGGCGCGCATCGAGATTCGAGAGCGGCTCATCGAAGAGCAGCAACTGAGGCTCCTTGACCAATGCCCGCCCCAGCGATACACGTTGTTGCTGTCCACCAGAAAGTTGAGCGATCTTGCGATCCAGGAGATGCCCGATTCCCATCATGTCGGCTACCTTCTGGACCCGCTCCTTGATTTCTGTCTTGTTCACTTTCTGAATTCTGAGCGGATAGCTGATGTTCCCGAACACGGTCATGTGGGGATAGAGCGCATAGCTCTGGAACACCATGCCGATGCCCCGGTCCTTGGGGGCGACCTCGTTGACAACCTCTCCGTCGAACTTGATCGTGCCGCCGCTTGGCTTGTAGATGCCAGCCACCATGAGCAGCGTGGTTGTCTTCCCACACCCTGAAGGACCGAGGAATGCGACCAGATCGCCATCGGCAATGTCGAGCGTGATCCGGTCCGCGCCAATCACGCCTTCCCATTCCTTGCTCAGGTTGTCAAGTTCGACTCTCATGTCTGTGACCCTTCTCGTCCTTGGTTTGTCATCATGTACCTTTCGAGCCACCTGCGTAGATATTCAGTAACAGCTCCTGTGTGAAGATGAAGAAGATGATCAGTGGAATCATCTGGAACAGGCCGACCGCAGCGACCTCATTCCAGTTGACGGGTGCGGTGTCGCTGATGAGCTGATTCAGGTACACGGGCATGTTTGCTACCTTCGTGCCGATGGTGAACGTGAAGGGCACGAGGTAGGCGTTCCAGCCCGCGATGAACGTGAAGAGCGACAGGGCCGCAATGCCAGGCCGCACCTGGGGCAGCATGATCTGCCACCACACCCGGAATCGGCCAGCCCCGTCGATCAACGCGGCTCGCTCCATGTCCCACGATATGTTGTCGAAGAAGCCCTTCATCAACCAGATACCAAGAGGGAGCTCGAGGGCAACCATCACCAGGGCGACGCCGCCAATGGAGTTGAAACCGATGTAGGGGCCGATCAGAGGGATGTCTCCCAACCAGCGAAGCACGAAGAAAATGGCGATGAGCAGCATCTCGGCCTTGAAAGCGTGCAAGACAAGCGTTCCGGTGAGGAAGCCCTTGCGCCCAGGGAACTTGAACCGAGAGAGAGCGTATCCCCCAGACGTGGAAGCAATACCAACACCGATGACCATCGCAACGGCGATGAGGAGCGAGTTCAACATCGCGTTCCAGATTTCGCTCTCAAAGACAAATTCCCAGTTGCGGAGCGTGAGGCCGCCGATGCCCCCTTCAGCATTGATCGGCAGGAGGCCGCGTGTCCTGGTGGACACGGTGGCGATAACAAGCCAGGTGTACCCGACAAGGATCGGAACGATCGACAAGGTCAGGAATGCGTACGAAAGCCACCGACCCTTCTTACCAAGGGCCTTGGGCCGTGGACGAGGGCTCTTTCGTTGTGGTGCGAGTTCAGTGGTGGTCATGGCTCACAGGTTCTCGATTCTTGGTTCTTCAACGAGCTCGTTGAACTTGAAGATCTTCACGTACACAACGGCCATGAACAGTGCCACTGTGACGAGGACAACCGCCCATGTTGCACCGTAGGCCCACTGGCTGTTGCCGAAATAGCTCGAGAACGCACGCTTGTACGCAGTCAGCGCCCACACCTCTGTTGTGAACAAGCCAGGACCACCCTCGGTCAGCAGCAGGATGTACTCGAAAGACGTGAGCAGAGAGAGTGTCTGATAGGTGGCAATGAAGAGAAGGGGCCATTTGATCAACGGGAGCTTGATATCACGGATGATCCTCCACGTGTTTGCACCGTCGACCTTGGCAGCTGTAATGAGATCCTCGGGTATCGACATGAGGGCGGATGTGAAGATGATCATTCCGAACGATGCACCGATGAAGCCATTGGTGAGAATCACGAAGGTCCACGGGCTTCCGCCCAGGAAGAGGTTTCCGCCCGAAGCCCCGAGGAACTCGGGCATGAACTGGTTGTATATGCCGAATGGATCAGCAGACGCGATCCGCTTCCACATCAGGATGTACACAACAGACGGTGTGAGGCGGGGCAGAAGCCACACGAGACGGAAGAAGAAGCCCTGACGCCGTGGAATATTCGTTGTCACGAGCGCGAGGACGAGGGCAAGGCCGAGGTTGAAGAAGATCAGAGTCGTAAAGACGTAGAAGAAGGTGTTACGCAGGATCTTGGGGAAGAAGGGGTCAGTGAAGAGCCGTTCGTAGTTGGAGAATCCCACGAAGTTCCACGGGTCGTTGAAATTCGAACTCGAAAGGTCGGTGAAACTGAGGATCAGCAGGAGAATGCCCGGTATGAGGAAGAAGGTGAGGACCAGCGCAACCGCGGGGGTCAAGAAGCCATAGGCGGACACAGTCGAACGGACTCTTCGGCCCAGAGAGCTCTTCGATTGTTTCGGGGCACCAATCACTGCTCGGCTCAGGCTGTCGCCTTCTTCCTGGAGCAGTTGCTCTCGCTCTTCCTCGCTCACTGGGCGTCCCTTTCCCGACGATCCGAGACCTGGTCTGGGGGGAGTGGGGGAGGGTTCTCCCCCACTCCATCTGTTTCTGTTGCTACTTGATGATCACGTTGTCACCAAGCTCGTTTTCGAGCTGGTCGACAACTATCGCTACTGCGTCCTCCGGGCTGGTGCCCGACTCGGATGCCTGTATCCCGAGGTAGTAGCCCTCGGACCATGCGCTGTAGAACGGACTGTTCGGCAGGAACGTCGTGTACTCGAGAATCGAGGCGACCTCGCTCAGGAACACGGCACTCGTGTACGGCTCATAGTCCGCCTGAGTTGTCAGGATTCCGAGGTGACCACTCGCCACCGCATACTCCGTGTTGAGCTCCTTGGTCGTCGCCTTCGAGATCACCATGAGTGCAAGTTCCGCGTCCGCGGTCTCGCTCACCATGTAGACCAGCGGGTGCGTCAAACTCGTCGGCGCGTTCGTCCCGGCGGCAAGCGCAGGAATCGGGCCGAATCCCGTGGTTTCGAAGAGATATTCTTCGCCACCTTCGAGAACATAGTTCGCGGCCCAGTCAGCCCACTGCCACGACCCACCGAATATGAAGAGCACGTCGCCGTTGGCGACAGAGGCATTCCAGCTCGTCCAGTCACCATCGAGACGGGTGTCCACCAGGATGTCTCGAGCCACGGCATCTGCCACGGTCTGATACACCGTCAGCGCTGCCGCCGTGTCGTAGATCAATGCACCGCTGTCGTCGAGAAGCTCGCCACCTGCCGAGGTGTAGTAATACAAGAAGTCAGGGCCATTCGACACACGATGCCACCAGCCATTGCCCTTGTCCACAACGCCAGCCGCCACGGCAGCTTCTGCCGTGTCGTACATGTCCTCCCACGTGAACGCTCCACTCGCGAGATCGGCGGGCAGGGCATCTACCTCTGCCTGGGTCCAACCCAACTCGAGCAGGAGGTCTTTGCGGAAATACATCGGCCGTGCTTCAGCATCCTGTGGGACGCCGTAGCGCCTGCCGTTGAGTTCAGTGGAAGTCCAGAGCGAGGCGATCATACGTCGTCGAATTCGGGATAGTTTCCGAGCAGGTCGGTCACGTCCTGGATGATCCGGACGTCGCCCACGTACCGGTGCTCTCGTGGCCGGCCACGATGATGTCTGGCGCTTCGCCAGCGCTCGAGGCAAGCTCGAACTCGGTGTTGTAGTCGCCCCAGTCGGCGTTGTCCTGGATGATCTTGACCTGGACACGTCGAGTGTCACCCGCAGCCTCCAGCGCTATATTGGCCTCGACTGCGCCCCTCAGCAGGTTGTTACAACGGCCGTCCTCCGTGGGAGGGCCGCCTTGCATCGAGCAACGATCGTCACGAGTTCGCCGCCGGTGGGTACTTCCACTTCCACAATCGATGTGATCGTCTCGCCCGGTACCGTCACAACCACGGTCGCTGGCGGCGAATCAGAATCACTTGAGTCGTCGCTCGAGCATGCAGCACCGACAAGCGCCAGCACCATCCCCAAGAGGATGAACGCTCTGAAACGAGTCTTTTTTCGGATCATTGCCATCTCCTATTCGTATCCAATGTCACTCCGTATCGCGGTAGAGACGGAGAGGGTTGGCCAGGACGGGGCAGGAGCGAGCCTGTGATGCGCACTTCAACCCTTGACCTCCCTCGTTGTCAAATACCCTATTGTGGTCACGATAGCGTGAACGTTCACACGGTTGCAAATGGGCGTTCACATCCTATTCCGATTCGTCGTCGACGGCATCGAAACGACATGTTGACAGCCCTCAGAACCCTCGTATATGTATCACTTCGCCGACGATCGCCTCCGGACCACTGGGGCCGGGAATGGGTCGGCCGGGAGTGCCCTGTCCCGTCGAGACATAGAGTCCGCGTCGGAGCCGCGAACGTGATGTTGGTCGGCGCGTCCAATCCTCGAACGAGGACGACGGGTTGGCTCCGTCCTCGGGAAACATGGTGACGCTGCCGCTGTATCTCACGTATCCGCCGTGGAGTGGATCAGCGTCTGGATCGAACAGATCCGCACCGCGTTCCAGTAGATCCGCGTAATCGGACG